>OMLO01002782.1_pt1 | contig 14285 bp, 9 predicted proteins | sample 1674811 | NCBI WGS metagenome assembly OMLO01 (sample SAMN06265003, study PRJEB25207) | coral metagenome | isolation source: Coral host | place: Mexico:La Bocana,Puerto Morelos, Mexico | collected 2008-11-13
AAGCGAAAGGATTTCTGTTGGGTGAATCATGTTAATTACCACACGAGGTGGAACAGTTCTTAGATACGCCGCAAGTTGTTATTGAAATGAACAGAAATTTGTTTGTGATGTCGGTTTCTACGAAATTAACGCCGCATATAATTCTCGATTTCTAAGAAAATCGGCACCGAGTTGAAATTACACCATATAGTAATAAACAATAGAGATTACAGATCAATTTCGTCTCGTGGGGTAAAAGATATACTTGGCGCCGTTGACCGCATTCCTCTATCACGTATTTTCGAGGAATTAGCGAGTCCCGTAAAACGTGGTATATAATAAAATGTTGACTCGACTTACCCGTGCAGGACTTCACTTCATTTGTTAAAACAATGAAGATTGCTGTAAAAAGCAAGGCTTTTGACCGCAGCAGCATCTTAAAGAGAGTGGTTTCCTCCCTTACTTGATCTTGGCCCTTTTGTTTTCTCCCTCAGCGAAGTTTACTCCAACAACGAAGCCACAATCCAGTGGAATATTCGGAAGCGCAGTTCGTCAATCTGTCATGATGAATATCACAGTGTTAGAAGGATGAATGTTTAGTTGGTCGCTACAGAAAGTGACTCATTTTAAGCGACTAGCTTGCTGCACCGCTATGAGACTCACTCGCTCATGTTCTGCAAACCCGCATGAATTATGAATGCATCGGTATCTTCAAAATGTCACGTTCATAGATATTTACTCTTGAGTTACTGGGCATTAGACTTGAGCCAACTTTGTACTGGCCGACCAATATGTGACGACGAAAATCGCAGTATAACTGATCGCGTCCTCGACTTAAACACGTCGCTGTGTCAAACAGACGGACAACACACAAATCGAGTTGAAGGGAGAAGAGGAAATGAAATACTTCGACTTCCTGCGAAGTCCACTGCCGATAAAACAAGACAAAATCAACATACCTGGAGAAACTATGTTCCTATACATATATTGCGCGGCGCAAGACTTCCACAATCGCTTTGCGAATTCTAGGAAGTGTTGAGGGGTAATTCAGGTCGCTTACGAAGTTGTGTATTGTCCACACTTGGATGAATTCAATAATCGACCTCTTAGCGCAGTCAACTGAACAATGATCACGAATTACCCTCGCATTGACAGCGGTCAAATGCATTCGTGCTGAGATAACACGCCGAGTCACTTCCGGTGACAGAAAACCTCTCTATACCACCCCTGCAGTGTTAGTGAATGCGCTGTACACTGTCAGTTGGCTCCCACAGGCTACAACTTAAAGAATACTAAGCAGTATAGAGATCCAACAGAGCTGAAGAACATCGTTGAGCGCGAGTGATGTCGGTTTTCGTGCGCGCAAAAACCGTTTTGACGTTCACGAAGTTCCGAGGCGTGGGTACAAGCATGCCCCGAGAGGCTACTCCTTTCTAGAAGGTTCGCTCCTCATGCATGACAAGCGCTTGTTTGTAGTTAGTGATGCGCTTAACAACTGCTTACGAATACCGAAGCTTCAGAACAAAAGACCTCGGGCATCTTGTTGCAAAAGCTTTTTTAAGAGATCAATTATCCAAAATCTATTGTTGTGCAAAAAGCCAAATAGCATAATATGCCAAGAGGCTCACAGCTATTAACCAATAGTACGCAAGAGATTTAGATCCCTGCAAATCGGACAGCTGCGATTGCAAGAAAATGCACCTCACTCTTGCCTTTTACTTCAGTTTAAAGTGAAATCTTGAAAAAAGGAACAAGCAAGTGTACGCAATAGTTCAATAACAGTGAGTTGCTGTTTACTTGTCGACCGAAAAACAATTTGTTTTGATCCAGTTATCCCTTGGATGGCTCAAATGATCAACGTAAATCTCTCTACAAAGTTGCTTTTATTGAACTGTGATTTCGCTAATTCCTTCTTAATATTCTTGGGTATTATCCAGCATAGCATAACTACAGATCTTAATATGAATTCCACTTTCTCCAACGTCTATCTCGCCGAGCTCACTGAGTTCACATCACAAGTGTTTTTATGGAACACTGAGCGAAGTTTCTTTTCCAGCAGGTCGCACCAGCTGGCCACCGCTGACAGTGGCACAGCTACTAACTGTGAATAGCTGGAATTATTTATAAATTTATAAACGATTAAGACCTTCTTTGTTTTTGCTTCACTTGCAGTGTATCAGAGAAAAACAGCTTCAAGACACCTGCCCTTGGCAAGAAATTCACAGCTAGACATAACAAGAGACTAAATCTTGAGTGCGCACAGTTTCGTGAAGGCTTTTAAGGAAATTACAAAGTTAGTTCAAGTTCAAGATCACATGATACACGCCCTGATTAGCTGAATTCCACCTGACTTACCTCGCTTCAGCACATGCGGAAACACGAACTAGGCTACATACCATTAGATTCTCTCATGATTCCTATCTTGCCTTACGTAGCTTCCCTTAAATTCAGTGACTCCAGTAAGGCGCACACTGGCTGCACGTAGGTGCCGACATTGTGCTTTGTTTTTGCTCAAAACTTGGAGACGTCGGCTAAACCGTCTGTATTTAGCTATATCTACGACCTTTATGCCAAAAAATTAAAAAAATAATCATACAAATACTAAAATGTTGATCGGCGCGCTTTAATTAATTGTGTCTGTTACTTTCTGATGTTAAAAAAGTTTGGCTGTGAGGCCAAAATGTTCATGCATGTAACTAAAGAAGCCTAAAAGTAAAACGATGCATGGAAAAAATAAAAAGACAAATAGATATCGGGCGCTTTGAGTATTATCGTTTTGCGGAACATTATGCGCTGTCAACAAAATACTGAAAATACGACAAATATGGTGACTCCAAGGGATGAGCCGCGGTTGCAAAGGCCACGAGAACTGCTGTCAGTAGTAACGTTAACATGAGAATATCTAAGAGCAGTCTTCCTTGTTCACTGTTCAGTTATACGCAGTTAACAATACGGTAGACATTGCGGTCAATTTTCCTTTTCTGCTTTCTAGTCATATTGCCCTTCGATATCACAAGGGTCTGTTTACAAGCCATTTGCACGCAAGAAAAAAGAATACAGGGTTCTTTTTATTAGAGGCTTGTGGCTCGAGTAATATGATTCAAATACGTGGGGTCTCCATATCGTGTACCGCGTCGACGCGTCAAGCATGTTGTTTTTCGGCCTTTGTTCAATATAACAGCTAGTAGTTTTGACCTCGTGCCAAGAAAGACGATATAAATACGCCACAAGAAAATTTACCTGACTAATGTATTGTCGAATGTTGCCTGCAAGTAAATCGGTTCCATAGCGCTTACTCCAGGAGAGAGAGTTTGCTCGCAGCAGGCTGTCTAGACGTGAATGATAACGAGTGCATGCCTGATCCGCATAGCCCGTTATTGCCCCTGTGACTTACCATGGGTTCATACTGTGACTCTAGTATTAGAAATGTGATGTTACATCAACTAGAAGTATAAAGCAATCAACATAACTCCAGCCCTCAAACCGCAATCGGCAAATATTATATTATCACTAAATTAACTATTGCGATACCAGTTCAGAACATTCTAAGTGCCAAATGCTTTTAAACCTCTTGATGTTTATAAAATAATATAAAATATGCTAAGCATCGAAAAAAAAAAAACGTATCAACACTTAATGAACCAAAAGGCTGAGACAAAACTCGGTAACTATCGCGGTCAGTGTCTCATTCGTCGAACGAATATTGCGCGAATCTTTTTTTCTTGAAAACGTTTTTCATCAGGATACGTTTACCAACTCTCTTATAACTGAACAGAGACTCAAATACATCAGACGTATCGTTTTGGGATCCTCTTAAGATAAATGTTCACTTGTGAAGCAGTGAAGTCTTTTAATTGCCAGTTCTTATCTCTGCCGCTCCGAAAAATGTGATCATTAGCCGTTAAAAAAAACCAATATAATTGCTCTTTAGTGCTAAACACAAAGACAGGTTTCCAATTTTAACTGATCGAGAAATGCAACAAAAATTCTCACCACTGCCGGACGTTCAGTACAATTTCGTGTCAGTGACTTCTTAGCTCCATCCACAAGGCCTGATATGGTTTGTTGTGCGTGAACTATGGCCAAAGTACCTATGCACAGAGTGGAAGGAGTTACGTTATCAGAATATTGAGCTTCACTGTGCTGGACTCGATTACCGCTGTTCCGATAAAGGTTGTCCCACAAAAGCGTAAATCAAACGCAAATACCGATTGGTGTTATGGGTAATGAGTGAGGCTCACGGTGTTTTAGCAAGGAAGACGGGGAAGCATCCGTGACGCTCGTATTTGTGCTGTTTTCTTCTATCTAGCTGAGATATCTTTAACTTCAATCAAGCAACATTGTAATAAGTAAATATATTTTAGCATTTGATTGGATCTTATTGATGATCTGTTGGAGAACAACTATCACGCATAGCAATTGTTAACTAGTCGTTCAGAGCTTTACGTCGAAACCGTAAAGAAGCGGCCGTCATTTTGTTAGTCTTCTCACTATCTACAGTGATCGAGAGAAATTAGAGAGCAGCAATCGTGATAGAACATTAGAAGGTTTATACAAATGCTGAACAGACGCACGGCAATATGGAATCCATTTGAAAAGTAGATTACCATTACCCATAATAGCTTTCGACATTGTTGCTTACGCTTATGGGCTTTCTCAAATCAGCTGTATACTTGGAAGTGACACGCAGTCAGACTGAAATAATACTTAAAATATTAGAGCAACTGAAATCTTTCGGGAGGATTGATAGACAGTTTGCTAATTCTAATAATTGTCAAGAGAGAGTATCAGCTAGGTTTACTGTATGCGAAAAAACGTTAACCTGTTCTTATTGGTAATCGCACAAACACCTCCCTTTTTTTCTTCATTATAATCAAAGAGAGGCTGCGTAAGTCTACACCTTAATATCCGGAATATTGTTGCAATTAACAGTACATTGCAACCTCGTTTCCAGATAGATTCCCAGTCACTGAAGGAACAGCACTGAGAACTAGGTTGATGACATTGAGGAATTCAGAAAGTTAACATTCGAGGTTACGGGGCGTTTTAAAAGTTAGGAAGAAAGTTTTCAAATTCATTCTACACACTGGAAATCCGACTTGTTTTCCTTAACCATTCTTAACTATGCTTGCTCCTTTTTGATTTTTTTAGTACTACGTGTACTACATGTTTAATTTGCTGTCTTAGTAAATTATTATATTGAAGGCTTTTTCGACGTTTTGGGGGTAACGTTCATCTGCGCATGTCTGTAACCGGCGCCAGGGAGTTTTAGACTCTCACAAAATAAAAATAGAAACGCGACTTTATTACCGAATAAAACACAATTGAAACTTCCGGAAAAGCTGAAACAAAAGAACTAATCAGCCGTTTAACACGTCCATGAATTAGTGTTAAATATACACAGTGACGTAAAGAAAGAGGCATTAGCAGGACTAGCCACGAATGACATAATATGAAAACTATCGTATGCAGCGCACGTTTATGGTCAGTAATGGTCATACGTTCAAGCCTAACGGTTTAAGCTCTGCGAGAATTGTGTTTTATTTATTGGCTGCAAGAAATTTTGTACAGATCACTTTTAAATTGACATTAGCTACTTCTTGGGCTTATCGATTGCGGGCGCAGTTGTCAGTTAACTAGCAAACGTTCACTCGCTTTTTACTCACTTGATCTCCGTGTTTTTGATACAGTCGACAACTCCACTCTTTTATCAATAATTAAACAACGATGTTATCACGATATAAATGCTAGATAGCCACAGTTTAAACTATAGAGATCTTACGACACTCGCGCTATTTTTTTCCTGTTCAGTGTTTACAATCTCTGATTAAAAAAATAGTGCGATATTTATAGCACAACCAAAAGAAACTTTGGCAAGCTGCCTGAAAGTTATCAAGAAGCAGCCTTTACTTACGTTCATGGTTTTGAATCCCGTTGAAGCCTTGAATTGTTTTTAAGACTGTGATTATTCGCAGTTCACATGCATGAGTGGCCATTAGCATTACGCTCGTAAATTGTGGTTTATAGATCTGACTGTCTAGCTGTAATACTTGCCGTCAACTGGTTTGTGATTGTAACAATTGCTTAGCAACAACCGGCCACTGATATTATATTTCTCACGAGAGAATGTCCATAAGGTGGTAAACGAACATAAGCTAGCACGCTTTACATAAGTACAAAACTGACAAGTCAGGTCAAAACAGACAGAGGAACGATTAATAAACGTGTTTGAAAATAAAGCAGTACAAGTAAAAAAACTGGATGATTAGCATGAAGCAGGCAGGAGTTTTATATCACATTAAATCTGTACTGATGTAGAATTGGTTGGTGGCTGTTCTGAGCACCTTAAACCAAGAAGCATTAACCTTTCTTACCGTTGAACATCGCAGCAATTATAAGAGCTATTACTGATATTTTGTTGTCATTTTATCTGAAATAAATAGTAAGGCCAGTTTCCACAAAATTGAAAAATAAATCATCAAACGTATGCGAACACTTTCGCATGTTAGGCTCAATTATAATATATCTTGTTCCAGGCTTAAGTTGATTCACGCTACAATTATGTTCTCTAAGGCGCATACGACATTCATGCTAATCTATTTCACCGACTTCGATAAGACTTAGGGTTTAGGGTTAGACAGCACATACCTTACTAAAAATAACGAAATTGTTTCCTTGGCTTCTAATACTTCAGGTATAGACGTGCTTTTACTGAATTGTTAAACGGAAGGGTAAACGACAGAACAGTTTTAAGGTATTTCATTTTATCCGGTTTTAAAATTGCTACGTAACGTTGAAGCAAGGTTGTCGTTTTATGACTGCAGTTTTATTGATTCAGCCACATTGTAACTGCTCGATATTATTTGATTTTAGAATTACTGAGGTGAAATTTTTTCTCTGGAAGTCGCCAAAATGGGAAAACATTAACATTAATAATCTAGACTTACTGGCGACATCCACACCATTGATAGTAATCCGCTTTATCAATCAATGTCAACGGCATTAGACCACTTTCGATATATTAAAATTCAGCTTGGTAGCGAGGCCTAGAGGACACAAACAAAAGAAATGAATAAACATGGTCATTCAATTTCCTTTGTTTGTGTCCTCTAAGCCTCGCTACCAAGCTGAATTTTGATATATCGAAAGTGGTCTGTTTTGCAACACTTTCTGTGTTAACTGAAAACAGAAGCCTAAAAATGATGTGACGCCTTCTTTTACATAGAAACTGGCTTGCCCCGGCTCGCAGGTATGTGTGACGGGATGTCAGACACACAATTGAAACGAAGACTGTTCCAACAATAAGCATTTGACGTGAACAAATCAAGTAAATTTTACACCTGCAACTAGCGTTAATACAACAATGTCTGTCTCTTCACACTGACCAATCCCAGACTAGGCAAAAGTAGTTGATCAGAAAATTTTCTTGCCGGCCAAAACCTTTGTTTTTTAGTGGTGGCACCGTTAAAAGCATACTTGAACGAATAGTTGATAACAATGCCGTGTTTTGTCACTGACTTGTATATTTTGTCAAAAAAAGTATATTTGTCACTAAAACCCAATATTCTTTATTATTTACGCCGCTATTTTCAACATGGATCAATATTACTTTCTAAATGTAAAACCAAAAGATTGGAAGTGTTAGATCATGATATTGCCGGATAACAGACACTTGCTAAGTGCTGCAACTTCAAAAATATCGTCCTATTTATGATCTGTAGAACACTTTGCATTTTACGTTTGAGCGAATGTAATCCAGATATGGCTGTTAGATCAATCAGTTGTTAGATTCATGTAAAACGTTTATTGACTGAATACAAGTGTGCGCCCAATGTTGATTGTCCGTTTGCAAAAATTATTTATAATTTGAAATTATAAATAATTTTTCGTTTCTTTCTCACTTTCGAGGCTTGTTCCTCACACCTTACATTTGTTATCCTTTTTCTCGTTCTTTAGGGAACAGGATGGCTGTATATTAGAACTTTCTTACATTTGACGGGAAGAAATTTACTTAGGTTTTGTCATGTTTTTCTGTGAATACGTGTTTCAAATATTGAACTTGAACAGAGCAACTTACAGCCTTATTGATCAATAACTTTAGGAAGTCACGTGAGAGTTGTTTGGCGAGCTGTGGGTGTGACCTTGAATAGAGTTGTTTTGAGAAAGTTTGCTTCGTCCTTTCGAGCGTATATAATCATTCAACAGTTAAATCCAACTGCATGCATAAGTGGACCATTTTCAAAATTTCCCTTTCTCATTTGCATTTCAATGTAATCAGTTACATGGACGTGAAGCAATCGCAGAAATTACTCCAAAGCTGCCCCAAGATGGCTCACATATATGTTGGGTTACATTGTAACGTAAAAGAGAAACCGTCTAACGGCGTTAACCGAGAAAAAGGCCAGTTCACTGAACCAGACGCCAACGTAACGGATGTAAATAAGGTTATGCGCTTTGATTTTTTTCATATCATTTGTTAGGCTGCTTACACTCCATCATTTTCAGTTGTTAATTATTTCTTTACGCTGTCTCGAGTTGCTTGCTTGTTTTTGTTATATTTGCTTTTTCCGTATTTTCAGTTCCATCTTAACCTTGTTATTTTCATCATTTTTAGGTCCATCATTTTTTCTTGTTTGTCATGTGCTCCGGTACTGATCTGTTTTTCTGCAAGCATTAGCTCGTTCCGCTTGTTATTTTCGTAAAATTTGTGGGGCCCATGTTCATTAAGAGTCATTTTACTATTTTGCCATTCCTTGCTCCAGTTTTAGTTTAACAGATTGCCATAGTTTAAGTAGCTAGCCCTTAGCAGTCAAATATGTTGTGATTAAAACCTCCACAACGAATTGAATGATGATATGTGTGATGGCAAATTGCTCCAAAATGATGTTTAAAACATTTTAAGATCAAGAGTGAACTGAATGCATCCGGCGAAGCCTGCATGCAGGTGAAAAAACCGAAAGAAAAGAAAAAAGTTAATAAATTAATATAGCTACAGGCTAGCACGTTGTCGTTTATTGTCATGGAACATGAACTAAAATTTTAAAATCATCTATTATATGACCAAGTTTTCCGCCTTAAAAAATATGCCTTTTGGGGATGTGATAAACCTCCACAGGTGCCTCTCCGGCAAAGGGGGCCTTGCTGGCCTTAATTTTATTTTAGAACGTCTTCACGCAAACTGAATAGACGTGAACAAAATGTTTACACGTTTCAAGAGCTAGTTTGCTTTACTTAGACCTGCGCTTTAAAAACAAACTGTTTCTTCTTGTAGCACAACTGAATCTTCATGACAAATTAAAACGCGGCTCATTGATGCAGTAATTAAAAAGCAAAGTTTTATACAGCGCAGATTACTGGATTTCAAAAAATTGAGAATGTGTACTGAACGACACGAGGGAAGAACCTTGCTAAAGGTAATCTGATCGTTTAGTTCCTTCTGTTTGTATTTGTCCTCTTTTTTGTTGGATTGAATCTGATCTTCTTTGGTCAAGATAATTACAACCACCGGCTCACAAAATCGATTATTTCGGATTACCTTCAAGTGCTCTCTGGCCTAAAACGGGTCATGCCTTCTTCCGTGACGTTGTATTAAGCAAAGCGTAAATTAATGCTGGTCTCAAGCTATCCATCCTGATTATACTTAACTTGAATCAGCGGGCTTTTCTGTTACTGTTATAGCTGATATAAAGCGAGCTCCGTCATAGCCTTGAGCAAGTTGTTAGCATAAAGTAACAGCTCCTTTGAAACTTGCCGCTCAAATTATAAACGAATTTGTTTGCTCGCAAATAACGAGTGAAAAATCTCTCTTAGTTTTCAGAGAGTATACTTTCTCGCTGCTTGTTGACTGCGCTAAATTTATCCTCTTGTATTCATTCACAAAAATTATATTTTTAATACTTATGATATATTTAGATTCCCCTAAAACACATTGCTGCAAAAGTCGGCCAGTTTTGAACTTGGAGCTTACAATATTGACTATTTTCTTAGACATGTGAAAATTCGACCAGACATGTACTCCACTGAGTACATTATTTTCGATCTCAATATGAATACCTGTTATGTCAGCATGTATATAATGATAGGCTCAACCGACCACCTTGAGCATGTTCAGTCAGGCTAAATGTTTAATTTTGAACTCAGGCTGCAACTGATAGCATATCTAGTGTAAGTTCTAATGGCATAATCGAGCCAGGAAAAGGTTGCGATAGTTTGATATACTCGACGCATGTTTAACTAAGACACTCAGTAAAGCCACCAACCACAGTTACGTATATTCAAAGTGCAGTTCACGACGTCAAAAAACAATTCTCATGCCGCCGGGATGAGTTAAAACTAAGCTAGGCCCTTCTACAAGTTAGAGGTCTACTGCCCAAGCGTATATCTGTCACCTATGAAGGAGTTAGAGCGCATGTTATGAAATTATAAATCATACCTCTACGTATCCAACATTGACACATCCAGGCTACCGATACTTTTGCTAGGGACATTTTATACTCATAAACTCGGAGTTATCTTCACGCAGAGGTCTAGATCTGCTTCGTGTGTGAAACCTCTTGATAACTGGTATGTCTTTTAAGTTGACTAAGCATAAATCACCTGACAATTCTTCAGGAAGAAAGGTGCTTCATGTACTTTAGCGAATATGAAGTCTTTGTTCAGTTACATTGACTGGACTGACACTTGAAGATAAAGACCTTTTGAAATGCTTTAATGGACTCACTCGGGATTTATCAAATGTTGACATGTTTACTTTATTTTAGTTTTCAAACATGCAAGGATTGTAAGAACCATTTATAGTGTTTTTCAAGTCCATTTATTTTTGGTTTCACATCAATACAAATCACGCGAATTTGCGCAAAGTCCCTCTATCGCATTGCCAGGTTATTTATGGGAGAGAATGTATGCTGGGAAAGCAGATTTTTCGGAAAAAATGTGCTAAGCTTGTATATACTTACCAGCAACAATTTAAGTCCAAGGAGATCTGAAGATGTCTCGTTTGTGCTATTCGCACACCAGGCCAACTTATATTCAAATCAGTGGGAAAAAATATATTTAAAAAAGCGGAGACCAATCAAATTGCTAAGTTCGACAACAAGAAGGAAAACTCAGCAAGCAAAGCCATATGGGTAAAATATTTTTGTGAAAAAATCGAGAGTATTGCACTTCAGAGTTTTTTGGAATAGTTTAATTCCAGTTTATACCCCATCTGTAATTCTACATGTATATAGTAAAAGCCTTCTTGTGAAGTCGGTGAGCAGTATCTTACGGTCAATATTCACGTTGGGAAAATATATGCATTGTAATCAGTATTGCTCAGCTTTTCGCTCAATGAATTAATGAAATATATGCTACGCCAGTACGTGAATCTCTTAAAGAGGTATACGTCAGTAAAGCGGTAATTAATTTTCAGTTCGTAGGTTTAGATCTGCTTATTATCTGTACTTTTAACGTACAGAAGGCATCATTTAGGCGTCACTGATATGTATGTCGATCTAAAATAAATGAAAACCCAAATTAACTGCTCATAATCTGAAGCAATCTTCCCCACGTCTTTATCTCGTAGTGTTCCTGTTTGCATAATTATAATGTTTATATACCTTTTCGGTATTCACAGAGTTTCTGTCTTAGAAAACTGTGATTCAGTATTTTGTGGTTTTCTTGAATCAGTTGAAAGCAGTTTTGTTCGTCCCTAGCAAAGACCAAATTACTCAAGGACTCCTGACCAAGTTTATAAAGGCAGCTAGTTTGTAAACGCCACTGATGTATACCATCTGTCGCGGATTTTATATGTCCTCTGTTTGGCTTTAAATTAACATAAAGCATCTTAAAGACACTTCGTAGTATTTTAATTTTTGTTAAATTTCTCTCCGTAGCTGAAGAATATTTTTCTTTATATATGAAAGTGTAGTTTTTTTTCTATTTTCAATACGATGTATCTTTTTTTCCTATATTTTTTTCTATATTTTTTGTCTAAAGCCAAATTGTTTGGTTTTTTTTTCGCATTTCTTTTGTACTGGAAGTCCTTGACCTGAAGGGGATGAAAAACGGTTACAGTATAGAAACAGAGGGAACAAACGGTCTGTAGACGTAGTGTTCGTGATGTGTCTATAACTTTATAATCTAAGACGTCAGTAACACTTTACGATTCCCATCACGAAACTGACTGACTGCAGTGTGTGAAACGTGCTCGCTGTGCTGTAGTACTGCTGTGTCCTTATCTGAAAGTCACACACCTCCTGGGGTAATGTTCCTCACGCCATCTTATTAGAATGGGGTCAAGCTGTGTTCTTCTCCACTCCTACCACAACGCTATTGCTTTCTTTCACATCCAATACTAATAAAACAGTGATGTGTTAGTATGAATCTATTTTCAAAGATTCCTACCACTGGACCGTGCGACGAACGGATTATATGTAGCCTCTTATTTTTTGAAACTTTAGAGTATCTAACAGCGATTAGTGTAGTTATTTTATATTTTTACATTTCTGAATATTTTATTTTTATTAAATATACATTAAATATAGCATTTCAACTTCGCGCGCAAACACGAGCGAAACACGCGAACACGCGGGGAACCCAAGAGATGCCCGTGGAATCTCGACTTCATGACAAATACATGACGTACTTTACAGTTTTCAATATGGCGTCCAACATGGACGAAGATTCTGAAGAACGAAGGAAGTCTGTTAGCGAACTTTTGCGAAGGAAAGAGATACAAAACGAAGGAAATGTGGAGAAAGAACCAAAAAAGGACAAAAATAGAGAGGAAAAATGTAAATTAATCGACAACGCTAAAGTAGTCGAAGAAGTGATCGCAAATTTTTCCAGCGAAGATTCCGAAAGTGAAACATTTCAGGATGCTGTTGAAGAACTGAACGAAAAAATGAACTCTTGTGAAACATCGCCGGGTGGAAATGAAAATGAGGATGACGCAAAACCAGTAGAGGAGGTGGCTGAGGAGGAAGAAAGAATGTCTGCTGAAGAAAAAGAGGTTTGACTTGTAAATATTAGCAAGCTTTAATACACATGTACTGTATATACTTTAGATAATCGGAGTACAGTTAGGCTAATAAAGATTTAGAGTATGAGTGATAATGACCAGCTTTTAGACAAGTGCAATGTGACAAAATGTTGAAATAGCACTCACAGTATAAATCCTTACTAGCTCGAGCTTCCTTATTTATTAAGCTTATCGCTGAGAAAATTACGAATGCACCGGTCGAATTAACAATTAATGATAAATAATGCAGTACTTTTTTTCATTTATGTATATCACACAGTGATTTAGAACACCTTCCCTAGCCTGCATGCAGATGTACATGCATGCATGGAAGGGATTGGAAATCTTGTAGAAGTTGGGGGTCCAAGGCCTTAGAAATTCAGAGATGGGGGGTGTCAATAATATAATGATTGTTTTCCAGACCGGTTCCACAATTCCAATTGTAACGTTCAATTTTCTTTTGTTTGCAAATACCTTCCCGCAACAGGGAGGCAAAAATACATATGTCTTGTTCAGAGCACAGAATGAATATTTTCATTTTTGTTAGGCTTAATTTCTATTGCCACCTGAGTCTGGTCATTAATTACCCATTATTATATGTCTTGTGTTTGTAGAAGATATAATGCATGCTCTGATTGGCTAATTGTCACTAAATTGTAGGACATTATTCTCCCGTAATGCCCACGGGCTGATTATGGGCTTGTGCGTGCACTATCGGATGTAAAGTGATCATTTCTGCTGCACTAGCTTTGGCTTTTTTGCCTATTTTTGTGTGCCATATAATAAACAACTTAATAACCTTGACCATTCAGTCATTATGGGAAAATATCAAACCTCGGCCTAGCGTATTGACCTCACTATCACTTGGTCAATAGGAGGAGGGCTCAGTTTGAGATTTTCCCGTAACCACCTCACTCTCGGTTATTAAGTTAATAAGCAGCTGGTGGGAAAAGCCCATGTTGCTGTAGTCTGCTCCCAGCCTTCTATACTTGGTTTTCGTGTAACATCATCATTTTCCAAAACAAAAAAATATCAATCTTTGTGAAGTTCTACTTTTATCATATGTAACTTAGACCCTCTAAAAACTTGACATTTTGCAATGTTTTAGCCGGACAGGGTTCCTCATTAGGGACTTTAAGATCCAGTACGGCGAGGCTCTGGTACAGCTAATGCAACGGAAAGAGACTGGGTCGACTACGCCGTCTCCCGCCAAAACTCAAATTGATTAAGTTTTGTGTAGCACGGCGAAGTCAAACTCGATGTAAACAAATGAAACTCTGCTCCAAGTTTTTTTGTTGTGGTATGT
>OMLO01002783.1_pt1 | contig 14285 bp, 5 predicted proteins | sample 1674811 | NCBI WGS metagenome assembly OMLO01 (sample SAMN06265003, study PRJEB25207) | coral metagenome | isolation source: Coral host | place: Mexico:La Bocana,Puerto Morelos, Mexico | collected 2008-11-13
GAAGTGTCAGTTCACTTGGCTCATTACTGACCAGAGCCAGATTTTACACTCAACCATTGATTCATAATTTAGGGCACATCTTCAGGTTATGATGTAAGGCGAAAGTTTTGAAAGTTATGTGAACGGAACGTTTACAATATTTGCTCTAGGTACAGCTGAGAGCAACTCTAGATTGTAACTCTGTCTTACATGTACTTGGTCTCCAAACTTTCCAAGGTTATCATAACTTGATACGCAGCTAAAAGGTATTAATCAGTATTATTGTTTCATAACTTTGCCAATGGAGTGGTAAAGCTTACTAAGTTAAGTTTGCCTATGCCATGAGGTATGAGCCTGTGATCATTGAATTACATGTACACTGTATGCCTCCTGTTTACATGCGTTTTTACATGTTGATAGCAGAGCTTGGCTTACTATGTTAGAATTTGTTTTGTAGGTTCAATTCCGATTGAAGCAGGTTGTTGCTGCTCCTGAAGAAACAAGAGAGGTAAGTCCAGGTTATGCACAGGCTTTCCATTTTCAGTTCATCTGATGAGGAAAGGCAATGTTTGCCACTTCTAAATAAATTTTGTACAACCAATGTTGAGACAAAATTTCTTCTGCAGTTGTTGGCAATTCTTTTAAATTGGTCTGCCAGCTCTTTTTGAAAAGAACCACACTGCGAAACTCTACATGTAATATACTGATATTAATAATATACACTATACATGTATATGTTGCAGGTCAAAATGAAATTCAGGTTTAAATGATTTTAACCAAATTTCCTTTGTCTTCTCACTCTAATTATTTCTGAACCGTGAATAAAAATTAGGTCTAAGTGACAAATGAATTTCATTTTAACCTCAATTTCATTTAGAACTACAACATATATACTATATTTGTTTAATATGTTTTTAATTTATGCTGTCTAGCCACTCAACTTTCCTTCCAGCTAGCATCAACTTGTCTACATGGTATCTGCTTTTACTCTGTCCTGTGAACATGTGATTTTGTAGGATGATGCAATAACTATTTTATTAACTAAAGGCCTTCTAGGTAATTTCACCTTGTAGTTAAACCACATTTTTCTCATCATCTAGACATTGTTATATATGTTACTTTGTAGCGGTTGCTAATGGAGCTGGAAGAGTTTGCATTCCAAGGATGCCCTGATGTGCGTGGTCCACAAAAAAAGCAAAGTCCAGAAAAGGCGTTGAATAATGATGATGAAGATAAAAATGTAATTTCCAAAACATATTCAATGATAGACCAATCTTTGAGGGCTCTCAAAATAATGTAGAATCAAAGTTACAATCTTGTAAGTTCCAAAACATATTCAATGATAGACCAATCTTTGAGGGCTCTCAAATGTAGAATCAAAGTTACAATGTTGTGATTTAGGCTGTATACATCAGACGCATCACTGAGACATACATGTACAATCTACATGTACTTCCTTCCTTTTATCACTAACAGTATTTTTGGTAATGCCACAATAAACATGGACCACTACCCTGAACTGATGTTCACTGAATTTGCACTGAATTTGTTTGTCTTTGCTAGCCAGTCAACACTGAGGATGAAGTATGTCTTGCAGCGATACTCAGCAATTCTCCAGCACTAGTAACTGCAGTTATAACTATGAAAACAAACTTGCCATAAGTCAAAGTGTAAGCCACCAACAATGGGGTTTCTAATCTTGGAATAATTTATAAGTTGACAGTATTTGCAAGCTTAATCATATAAGCACTGGGGCCATGTGTAGAGGAAGTGTTACTGATGCAGTCAGGCCAAACTTACCGTAGAATGTTTATCCCAACATGCCCTCTCTTATTTATGTTATTAATTTTTATTATTTATTTCTAATCAGAACTTGCAAGATTATGAGCGAAAGCTGAGTCTTGAGAAAATGAAGCAAGAAAGCCTGATAGGACAGCTGAAAGATCAACTGGAGGAAATGGAGAGATGTGTCGCTATGGTATGGAAAATATAGACTTCTCCACTTTAAACTAAATTTCTAAATATTTATTGTATAACTTGATTTGTACTTGATAAAAAAAAAGTACTGTTAAAAGTAAAAGTAAAGTCATGTTTTTTGATAATTATTGTACAGATGTTGTAGTTAAAAATTAAATTCAGGTAAAAATTCCTTTGTCTCTTACCCTTATTAGGGTTAGAAGACAAAGGAAATTGAAAATCAAATTAGGTTAAAATTATTTTTATTTTTAACTACAACACAGATTTTCCAAAATGCCACCAAAATATGACTACTGTTAATCCATCTACTGTTAGATTACACCCTGTTGGGTTAATGTAAAATTTAATTTACAGTTTTAGTCCAGGGGAAGAAAGGAAGGATGACTGTAAAATGTACTAATTTATATGGAAAGCCACCAATGAAATAATGTGAAATTCATCCATGGTACCAAAATAAAGGAAGTGGGTGGGGTGGGAGTGAAGGTTCAACAGGGTGGGGGTGTGAGATGGGATTTTTATAGTGAATTTATTTTTCAAGTTTACAAATTTTTTAACTAAGGGGATTACAAAACGTGAATTACAAGATTGTTTATATTTCTAAACTAGGGTGCATCAGACAATGTGAATGAGGAGTTAAGTCCAGAAAAGCTTGTTGAGAAGCAGCGTATAGTGATCGAAGAACTGAAGTGAGTGTGTCATCAGTGTTATTTTGTAAATCATGCTCTAATGCAAATTTTGTATTCCTGCAATAAATAATGAAAGAGTACCGGTAGTAAATTTGTCTGAAATAAAATTTAAAGGTAAATTTAAATATTCATAAACTGAATGGCATCATTATTATCAAAGAATAAAAAAAATGAAATAATTTATTTTAATTTTTAAAGTTGTATAAAATAAATGTGTAAAAATAATCATAGAAAATTGTTCATTTCATTAAACCTATAAATTGAAAGTGTCCAGTAGAATTTTATCAACTGAGGGTAATTTACATGTACTATGTTCTCTCCGTTATACAGAGTATAAATAGTGAGTACTTTGATTAACTGAAATCTAAACAGACAAATAAAACTATTCATCTAACCCGATAACTTACGTACTAAATTTGTTTACATGTGACTATATAACTAGAGCTGTCACAAAACCAGTTTGAAATGGAAACATACATTGTACACAATCATGTACTTTTCATATTGAAGTCAGTAGGTTTTTACTTAAAGTTAGTTAATCACTGTATCTCAGCATTCATGGGTCACATGATAAGATCTGAACCTAACTTTTGAACCCTTAATAAGCAGTGCTCAAAGGACAGTGGCTTGTGAACTGGTGTTACTGGGCATGAGGCTAGCAGCAGCAGACATACGGTATAACCTTGAGTATAAATTTTTAAACCTGAGAATATTGCTTGGTAGGAGGTACATTCCAAGAGGTTCAAATGTTTTTTTTATTGACCTTCCAACCTGGTTTAAACTGTTTAAACCTGAATATAGCTTTAGTTTAATGATCATATAAAAAACTTTGAATTAATTAATGAAAAATTCTAAAAAATATAACTAAACATGATTGTAACTAGTTGGATTGTTATATCTAACGTAATTTCAATCGAGGGTGATTGCAAACGAAACTTCAAATTAATCTGACCTACAACTACCGCTACTGTAGATTGTGAGATATGCAGCTAAGTTATATCTTGCGCAGATGATCACACTTGATGAAACAAACTAAACAGTTAACAAAAAATGAGTTTTCTACATGTATGTTCAGTAATAGGTACAATGTTGATAAAGAAAAAGCTCCCAGCCAGAAAGTGCCCTCAAGTTTTGATCAATTTTTGATGGTGTTCAAAGTGACTGAATTTTGCATAGCTTGACTCTCATTTCAACAGAGAATGTTTTGAATCTGAATTTTATATTTGTACTGTTTGCATTAATTTTCAAGAAATAATGTAAAAAAACCCTTAGGGTTTCTTTGTGGTTTTACAATTCTTTTCTTAAAACCCAAACAAAAGATGACAAAATATATATATACTCTAAACAATAATTCAATTACAATCTAAAAAATATTAATAAATATTGTCTAATAGATTTTTATTAAACTAAATGATCAAAGATAATTTTTTCCTGCAGTCTGTTCATACTGTAAATAATTGATTTCCTCATAACCTGTTCTTTTACAACACAATGTAAATGTTTTGATTGCTAAATGATACTATTGAATGAGATTTAAAAGTATTATTCATACGAAAATGCTCCTCTAAAATTGCCGTTGTTCTGTTTGTAGCTGTTAACTACACTTCCTCCTGAAACAAAGAATTTCCATTTGATTAATTATGTAAAAACTATTGAGACATTTAAAACAGCTGAAATATAATTTGATTTATTATAAACTTTAAATAAAGCTAAAATTTTTTATAAACAGATTTTCTTTTAATTTGCAAACCACCATGAAGCAAAGAGTTTAATTCAATTACACACTTAAAGCAGCTGCATGAAGTATAATTAAAATAAACATGACATTTGTATGCAATTTTGCTCTCTTCAATAATTTCACTTTTATAGGTGTATAGTAAACATGTACAATAACGAATACTTCCTTATTTTATCTAGGGCAAAAATGGGTCTCAATCTAGAGGGAATAGAGAAGTTAAGGTGAGAACAATTTTCTGAATGATAATTTATAATATTAATCCAATTCAAAATACCTGTTAACATTATTGGGGTTGTTGGTAAATTATTTGGTTTATTGATATTTTTGGTCAATACAGGTTTACACAAACCATTGCTGACAATAATTCTCTTCATTTTAGCAATGATGATGTGCGGAAAAATGTCGATAATGCAATAGGAGAGGTAGGGAAGCTTTATTAGAATACACAATTTTAAGTTATTATTTTCTACCTGTATCTACACTGTATGAATGTAAGTGCTGACAGAATATTTTAAACGGCATGTTTCCAGTTGGTAATTTTCACTGCATATTGCTGTATTTAAAGGGCTTGGGTAATTTTGTACAGTAATTTACAGAAAGTTGTGGCAATGTTATGAAGCATGAATGACTTTTTATGGCCTTTTTTCGTTTTTTTTTTTTTCGACAGCTCATGCATCCTGTCAAGACAAAGGTATTACCACAAACTCTTTACTTAACATTCTTTTGTTGTTGACTGTTTATGCAAGCCTACATTGTACCAGCATGCATGGCATCTCTTAAAGTTGTCATTACATTGGTGGAGGCCAAGGGAAGGCTGGGGGGAGGGGAGAACACGAGTCTGTCTGATATTCAATATAATGCATAATAATATAATAATAGATTTATATAGCACCATATCCATGGCTCATGGCGCTGTACAGTAAAATGTTTTAAAAATAAAATTTACATTAGAAATTTACAGCAGTGATAAGAGTATATATGAAGTTAAACTGCAAACCTCGCCACCCCCCCCCCCCCCCCTTAATTTTTTTTTTTTAAAAATTTATGGATGTTGCAGTTCATCATCATCATCATCATCTTTATTTAAAAACACGGTAAAATACATCAGACATTAACAATTTAATATACAGGCTGGAAGGTTCAACTTATTACCAAAAACTATATTAATATACAAATTAATATTTTATAATTTTAAATATTACTTACTATTAAAGAAAGTAAACTAATTTAAAGCCTGTTTTACATGAATGCCATGTCGGAATTAATTAACAATCGTTGGCAATTAGTCAGGGATGTTGCTTGCCTAGCAGCTGAGGGTAGACTGTTCCAGAGGACTGCACCACTATAGGCAAAGCTTTTTTTGTAATAGTTAGTACGTGGCAAGGGAATAGCAAGGTTAATATCAGAATAGCGGACATTGTAAGAAATAATCACATCACTCCTCAGAATGAATTTCAAGGACAAATAATTGGGTGTAAGGCCATTTAAGGACTTATAAACCATCTCAGCCTTTAGTTTTTGATGTCGAGTTTCTAAATTGTCCCAGCCTGATTCTGTTAGTAGCTGGTTGGCATCAGCATCATAACTAGAATGAGTAAGGACGCGGACAGCACAATTTTTGAGTCTCTGTAATTTGTCAGATAATGTTTTGGCACAATTGCCCCAAACAACACTACAATAGTCGAAGTGCGATTGAACCAACCCGTGATAAATATTATGTAGAGTGACAGGGGGAACACAGTGACTTATTCGTTATTCAATAATGTAGTAATGAAAATGGTTTGACCTTTGCTTACAGGAGGAGCTTGTTAAACAGCTCACGACTCAAATTTCAGACCTGGAGAGATTTGTGACATTTTTGCAAGGTTTGTCTTCATTGCTATAGATCTGAAACAACTAAATTGTTTACTAGTTTAAGTTACATGTAATAACAAGTTTGATTTTAAATTCTGAATTCTCTATTCATTTTTTACATGCTGAGCTGAGGCTCTTTACAAGTGTATAATCTCTTGTCAATTGACAATATTGTTATTTGTGTATTTGCATCCTTATACAGAAAAAGTCACGCTTAAAATAAGAATTTTTTGATTTTAACTATTGTAGAAGCTTTGAAAGTCGTATTGTTGTCGCGATAAGTTCCATACAATGCAAATTGTAATAATTGTTAATGGTTCCAAAAATCGAAGGGTATTTTTTTACAATCATGTTGTTGCTTTATAGGTGAAGTTGAAAATGCTGAAGAACGTACAGAGCGTGCTAAAGCATGTCCTTGCCCTGTGCATGCTAGAAGAGGCAGAAAGATGCCAAAGGATCGACTGAGGGTATGGTTTTCAGTACACTAGACTTCAGCATAGTGCAGGACATATTTTAAAGTCAAGAACACCCAGACACATTTTATGATGTCTTGTGCTCCGCTTGACCTCATATGACACATACATGACACCAGTTGTTCAAAGGCTGGATACCGCTATCCACCGAATAAATCACTACCCAGTGGATTAATGTTAACAAAACAGACAGCTCTATCCACTGAATAGTGATTTTTCAGGTAGATAGCATTATCCACCTTTCGAACAACCCAGGCCTAGGGTTTGATTTAACGGTGGGTTTACATTGTAGAATAAGTTGTAAAGTTCACTTGTGTGAAAAGCACCTCTCTCTCCCTCAAAAACATGTGAAACAATTTCTTCCAAGAATACCCAGTCGAACATCAAGTACTCAACTTATTTCTAGGACATGTATTACAGAATATATGAGTGGAAACATACTCTGTAAAATTTATAATCGTGAAGATTGCGCATTTGACTCATTTTGTTGTTGATGTGCATAGGGTAAAGTTGGTTCCCATAGATCAGTGGAATATTCTTCAGACAGTGTCAATGAGCTGGATTATGCATGTGATTACAGCTTAACAGAGGACATGTCTGGCAGCGAAGACGGTAATGGGTGCTGTCTTCATGTGCCTCCTATCCCGGAAACACCTGAACAGATCCGCAGTAAGGTATGAATGTGCTTTGTGCAGATTCATAGTAAAGTACCACTGTTGGGTGTTCTGCTAAATGTTACAATCACTAAGCTACTGACTTGTAGGCAAACTTGCAAATGGTTTTACCATGTACAATCAGGAGAGCAGTGCTAAATCCACTGATACTTAATAAATAAAGCTATTTTTTCCGATCTGATCTCAGTCATTAGACTTAGAATTATTGCTCATACATCTAAAAAAACATGGTTGGAGGAGGTTGTCTAAAAGGCGAGGTTGATAGATTGAGAAGACGATCAATCAATTGATTTATATATTGATTTATCTGTTGGTTGCATAATCCATGATTAATTTACTGATTCATTGATTGATTAACGTCAACTGGGTAAGTTCATTCCATTCCTTTTGTCCTCCAAGCAGAAAATACGAGATGCCAGTATGGCAATTATCAAAAGAGCGCTGGCAATTTTACAGTTGTTTGCAATCAGGTGAGGTCAATGTGGATTTGTTTCTCAGTCCATTACCAAACTAGCAAAAGAAATAAATTTTAAAAACTGTAGTTTAAAATAAATGCAGTATTGATTATGGTATGTGGGAGAGGACAATTAATTATAAAAGAAGAAATTCGGAAACTTCTTCCGCAGAAAGAGGGGTGTCTGTCTTCAACGAGGAACATAGATGGCACTGACCTCTCAACTTGTTTGGGGGACTAGGACCAACCAGCAATCACACGTTTTATTCTCAGATGTCTTGTGTATACGTCGTTTTTTGGCTGACAATATCGTGTTTATTGTACGTTTTTTTAGTCAGTTTGGCTGTACTGGAAAACAGATTCAAGACCAGATTATAAAGAAAGCAACTTCTGTGGCTGCACCAGGATACTTGTAAGGAAATCTCATTTGATAACTGCTGGTTTTTTTAACTTCTTTAACTCCTACTTGAATTGAATTCTTCGCTCTTCGAGTTTTTCTCGTAGAGCGGTTTCATGGATCATGATACTGTAATCATTGTTATGAAAAGTTGTTTTATTGTCGCAATATACATACGTGTACTAGTGGTCACGTTCTTTGTTTCGTGGAGATTAAATGAGACTAATAACCTTAGACGATAATTACTTAAAAAAATAATTACTTACTTCAGTAGAAAAACGCCAACTCTCCGCTGAAAGAATATAAATGTTTAACATTGGGGAGGATTAATTTTGATATGGATCAAAGAACATCTCTATTTTTTTACTTTGTCGTCGTTTTGTTTTCAGTGAACATCTGGCGCAGCTGCAACAAGCTGTTTTGAAAATCATTGATATCAAGTCACGTGAGCCGCCCAGCGAAGGCGACGAGTCTGCTCCTAATTCGCCTCAGTCTCCGACGGTCGCGCAAAGACGGACGCGAATTCGCACCAGTTCCATGTCCTCCGCAGACACTACTCTGTCAGAAAGCAGTGATAGGGTAAGAGAAGTTACTTCGTAATAGGGATGATAATAATAGGGATATTTAGAGAGGAAAAACAAACACGGACACTGATGGCCTGATTTTCAAAAGTTGCGGATAACCAGTTGAGAAATGTCTTAGAGTTTGTCAGCAAATGATCAATAAATCAAATAATCAGTTTTGGACCTGTAGACCCTCGTACACGAAGGTAGGCTTTTACAGGAAGGCACGTTATTTAAAATCCAACGGGTTTTGGATTCTAGCAGTCATATCGTAGCACATTGCCTGGCTGATTGCGACACAACTCTCCTTGGCCTGAGAGTTCGAGAACGACTTGAGTGATGTTATATTGAAGTAGATTTCTGCCTTGTTCACAAAAGTCTATATTCGAGCCAACTATACTACCCGTTTCTGTAACATGAAGCGACTAGGACAATTTCCGTAAACCACCCTGCCACCTATTGGCACGTTCATGTGCTGTATTAAACGTTATAGTAACAGCTCCCTTGTTATATGGTTGGCAGTCAATATTTTTCAATTTGGACTTTTGCCTCATTGACAAAAAAATCCAGTTGTTCTCTAGTCACTCACGTTTTTACGTGAGTTTTACGTATGACATGGAGTATATTCAACTTCTCTCAACAATGACTGCGACAATTAGGAGAAGATAAACTTTAATCATGAAGAGTTTCATTTATTCCTTGTGCATTTGTTAGTTTGATTACGCCAGAGACGCTGAACTGGTAAATGTTGTAAGGAAAGATTTAGCGATGGCATTGAAGGCTCTCTTTCAGCATGGATTAGTAAGGGTGAGTGCATCGCGACAATACAACAGTATACAGTACTTGCAAGAAATTGCAGACGTTACCATTTCGGACGTTTATTTAAATTCGGACACTTTTTGTCCCATTTAGGACAAATTTTGGACCAGAATTTACGAGCTGTGGAGCTGCTTTAAATTTTCGTACTGTGCTGTTTTATTTTCGGACCTTTTTTTTTTGTCCGAATTTGTTTGCAATTAATGTACTTTCTTGTTCAAGACTAACTAAACCTCTGTCGCTTCGTACACACTTCACTTCTCACTTCTTGCTTCTCTCTTCTCGCGCTTCTCTCGCTCCCTTTCTGCCACGTGTTCGTGATCCATGTCCCTGTTATTGTGTTTTCAGACTGTTGATCATCGTCTGATATCGTCCAAGTCGCTTGTGGCGTGTATTGTGCCCACGACCAGATCGTCTCTTCCGAAGCGAATGCATATTTGGGAACTTTTTAATGAATATTACGGAATGAAGGTAAGTTAGATTTCTTCTTAAGTAAAACTTTCATCCTTCCCAAGAATACAAATGAATCTTTACAGGCTTTACAGGCCCGTGACTGTTAAATCACCGCACCGAGTGAGACTGCGAACAAATCTCGAGTGCTCCGTTAGTTATATGTCATCATTCTTACGTTATTAGGATTCGTTATGTTGCTTAGCAACCTTTGAAGAAAGCCGATCCGGCATGTAACTTAGTCTTCTTTGTCACCTGGATTAGAAGAAGGTAAACATTTTTCTGTTATTTGTTTTTTTTTGGTAGCACGGTAGAGAATATAACTCCACCCCTGCCCGACGGTTGTCCGAGGCGTTTGGTATTGAAGTGCATGGTACAAGCACGGTCTCAGCTAAACAGGTATGAGTGCAAATTAGTGACATCTTTGCTTGATGGACAAGTAACTCCCTTCCCCCCCTAAAGCAATGATGAAGGCGCGAAGGAGCAAAAACGCGCCATTTTGACATCGTTGAAATGTGGGGGAGGGGTGGTCCAGATGTTCCATTTATTTTGTCCAAGATTGTAGATAAGTTTGTTTTGCGAATCTGGCGGCCATTTTGGAGTCGCGCAAAACGGGGAGGTTTGGGTCGAGAGAACGCTCGCGTCTAACTCCGATTCCTTGAGACGTTGTTTTCTTTTCTCTCCCCAAGCCTCCCCTGTTATCGCTTGCCTGATGAGAGTGCGCTCGCTCGTTGGAGCTGGAACTGGATGCTGGAGCATTTGAAAATGTGGTGGATAGAAAAAAACATGACAAAATGGCACAAAATGATAGTTGAAAATTACATGCCCCACCCCCTATAAAACATGACATTTTTAGTTGCCTAATCCAACAAAATCACATTTTGTGAATGAACTTGTGGTGTTACTTTCGTCTTGGGTTTATTTCGTAACAATGATACAAAAGGATTTAAAAACAATACACTGTTTGCCTTTTCCCTTACAACTTTGGGTCATGTCACTCTGCAAAAAATAACTTAACCGTAAACCTTGTACTCTCGGCCTCCGACTCGACTCGGCCTTAGATTTCGTCCTTTGAAATTGCAAGGCATTCAAAAAAAGTCACCTTGGAAGTTTGGGCGTGGCCATCTGAGATAAATTCTCACCATTTCTTGTTTTCTTGTCGTGTTCTTTAGACCCTGTTGAGAACACTCCACAGAATAAAAACAACGCACGAGCCCTGCAGACGGAGCATGGATGCCATGGTGAATATCCAGAATATATTTCTCTTTTACACGCTAATTGATGAATAACAGACAGTGTTACATGTAGATCAGTTTATGGAAAAATGGTATAGCATTTTTGCAGGGTCTTTACGCGTACTGGTTCTCACGCAATGAATGTGCCTGGAGTAGAATGGCTCGATAGCACAAGTAACTTGTACGAGCGAGGCTGTTTTATTTCATATTCGTGTGATGAGAGTCCTGTTTGTCTGTACAGTGCGTTCATTGAATATTGAATAACTGGTTAACAAACAGAATCCTTACAACATTGCAGGCAGATGAATTTTAAGAAGATCCATTGCACAAATATGTTTTTCTCCAATTAACCAAAACATTCATACTCTGATTTTTTCTTTCTTTATTCTCCCTCCGCAGTTCAAATCCTTGGTGTGCGCTGGAATAAAGTAAGTTTCTTCCTTAAGACCCTGCTGACATTTCCCTTTCTTTTTTCTGCCTTCTTCTGTTTTTCAAGCTCTCTCGCGCGTTCGCCTAGAGAGCAGCAATTGTTTGACTCGCTATAAACTTCTGCCGCGATTGCTATTCAAGTCTATGTCGTCGAAAGTTTCAAAGGTGTGTATCTCCCCCTTTCAGGAATTCCTTGATTCGCCCCTACTCTGCTTCGTCCTCCCCAACCGCTTTTTCCCAAACGAGACTGTACATTCTGTTGAAGCACGCGCATTTGTTCTAATGTTTCTCCGCTTGTGTTTACTGCAGTCAAAAAAGGCTCATCCACTGGTGTCGTCTCATTGCCAAGAGTTCTTCGCTTGTAGAAGAGCATTATCAATCATGGTCCTTCGTTCTTAAAACAGGTAAGACTCATAATAAGGTACCTTGTAAACGTATTTTTTATTTAGCGACTGGGCCGGTGTGTTCGTATTTGATACCGTTGTGTTAAGGAATATTTGGAGGTAATATTCTACCTTATGCTTAAAATTTTTATCCCCTCCGATATGCCTCCACCCACCCTGCCCCGATAATATCCTATCTCCCCACCACCACCACCGAGAATAAGCCGGAGAGAAAGCTTTATGATCGAAATATAAGCCTAGGGCTCATTTTTTGATGAATTTTACTGTTTGAGTTCCAAACACTGAGCAATAATGAAAGACAGTTTGGACAACATAAAACCCTACTAAACTTGGTTATGGATTAAGAACTAGTGTATCCCTAAGTTTTTTATACACTTTGGATATATTTGACGTTAGCTCTGGAATCAAATTGAGATATTCATGTGAATTGTACAGAGAAAGTCTAGATTCACTCTCTGTACTTTGATTTTTTAGGAATGGACGAAGCATTGGAACATCTGGAACGATTAAACGAATATAATTTCCATATCCCAGAAGACCTAGCGATCAGGCATTTAACAAAGATCAATGATGCATTTGGAGACTCTTAATGAAGGGAGATATTAAAAAAATACGATATTTATCTTCAAATACAGACTGGTAAATAATTAAATGGGGGATGTTTTTTAGTCGTATGGTTAATTTAAAAATGTTAATGTTATAAAGTATCGAGTTTTGTAGCAATAGTAATTTTTTTCGATTAATTTGCGTTTTATTTGCATCTACTTTGCCGCTGTTTTTATTTTAAGATTTTAAACCTGTTTTGAGTTTTCTGCAGTTACAGAGACGATATGCAATTTGAGCAACGACGTAGAACCTCCATCTTCTCAAATTTCCTTTTTCTTCTAGTTCGCATTCTGTGTAGAAAATTCTTTTGGAGGCAAACGTGTAGTTACTCTTGTTTTTTTGTACATTATTTGCTTTCATTTGTATTTTCACGTGAGTATGAAATATTTGCGAAGCTATTGGCAGACTTTTTCATGTGTATAGTAAAACAGAAATTCAGGACTGCCTATTCCCAACAAATAGGCAACGATTGAATTAAAATTGTGCAGTAAAACATCCCCGTAGTATATAATATCGCTGATAATATTAATTAATGCCTTTAAACGTTCAGGAATATATCCTCCATAGTGATGTATTGTGGTTAAATATTGATGTAAAGAGTCGAACGTTACTAAAGTAGTGTACGAAGCCAATGAAATAAAGGAAACTTCTTAAACGGGCGTCTCTTCCCTACGCGATCCGCGATAATTGGTTTTTTTATACGATTTTGAGTTGCTCCCAAGCGTGCCTGGCATAAGATAAGGCAAAAATGACTGTTTGGTTTTTTTGTCCTTCCTCGCTCGCCCTGTGGGCGTTAACTTTGGACTTCGTTCGAGTTTGTCCTCGCCTTTGGCCTGTCGCTAGCAAAGACAGATGTAAAATGACAGTAACAATCACCAAGATAGTAATGATCTATGAGAAGGAAGAACGTGAAAACGTAGTGGTTATGTTTGCAAATGCATGTATGTGCTTCTGTCGAGTAACGAACAAACAAGTTAACGATTTCATATCAATGGCTCCGAGCGGTTAAGTTCTGTGGGCGCTAACACTTCCCTTACACTTGCATTGCTTCTACGCACAAAATAAGACTTACAGTACATGTATAAACGCATTTACAACTTTTCTCCAATGTACAATGAAAAAGCCATAACCTTGTGCAGAAACAACTTTAAAGCATCGTGCGTTTATTGGAACACGACTATATTGGAGCCCTCAAACCCGGCTTTAAACACACAAATTCTCTTCAACAGTTTTATTGTTTTCGTAGAATACAAGTTAGGAGAATTTAAGATTAGTTACACTTACAGTATTTTAAACCTGATGACGTTCATCTTATACCTTGGTAATGTGTTATTATCAATTCAGACTTTGGCAAGGTTACTGAAAAAATATATATTTACACACGGAAGCGCAGATCATGTTTTACGGAAATGAAAAGGTCCTTTCACAATTCACCGACAATGAAGTTGGTATATGATATGTCAAGAGAAAAGGGGGATATTTTTCACAGAAGAGTGCAAAACTAATGAAATTTTGAAACTTCATGTCCAATGCATAGCCTTTATCAACAT
>OMLO01002784.1_pt1 | contig 14284 bp, 9 predicted proteins | sample 1674811 | NCBI WGS metagenome assembly OMLO01 (sample SAMN06265003, study PRJEB25207) | coral metagenome | isolation source: Coral host | place: Mexico:La Bocana,Puerto Morelos, Mexico | collected 2008-11-13
GGGGGGGGAGTTTACCCCCCCCCCCCCCCCCCCTTCCCTGGAGAAGATGCTTGCCCATCGTAACTTACTCAATCCACATAACTCTGTCAGCTTGCCAAACAATTCTCAGCTATTCGTTTTTCGCATAAATAAACAAAGGAAATCACAACCCAGTTAATTTTGTTGTAGTTCGTGTGCCCAATCGGGTGTCCACCGAACAATACAGGAACCAGACCAAGTTCGACTGTGAAAGCTCTGAAATCTTGCACAACTTCAATGCGGAGCGATACGTACTCAGTCAATTTCAAAAGTAAAATAGCTCCTTACCATGAAAATTATATAAATTACGAAGCTGACAGATGTAACTGACTAATACCAAACTTAGTTATATCGACTAAGTTGAAAATGTAAATTGGCCACCGTAACGAGTTAAAAAGCTGACGTTTCGAGCGTCTGACGAAGGGCTAACGCTCGAAACGTCAGCTTTTTAACTCGTTACGGTGGCCAATTTACATTTTCAACTTAGTTGATATAACCAAATTACCTTGTTACCACCACCGACGCAGAACCGACTGTTTCTTTAGAAACTTTCTTCCTTTAAAACCAAACTTACCCGAAATAACGACCTTTAGCTTTCTGCTGAAATCTTCTCCGAAATCGTTTTTCGCGAAACACTGGTAATCTCCATTATTACTGGAACTCAGCAATTTCCCTTCCAAGGTTCCTGATTTTAGCAATTGATACTGCTCGCCATATTCAATGTCTTGCCCATTATGTTGCCATCGATACTCCAAGGGACTGGTACCGGCTGCTTTGCAAGGAAGGTTGAACCCTGAGCCTGAGAAGATATCTCCAGGCTGGTCTAAATCATCAGACTGAAAATCCGTAATGAGAGGCGGATCACCTAAAAGCAAGTTGAAACGTTCTTGAGTTTTTAGGCCGTTACCGACACTAGCGAACTACAATCATGAAAGTACTATATGGTCACACAATAGAGTTTCATACAGAGAACCACCTTGTGCAGCATGATAAACAGTACCACATGAAAGTACTGCTCAAAAGCTTTCATTTGAACGGTCGCCCACTAGGGTTTCATCCACAGACTTGAAAGTTAGAACCACCTTGTACAGCATAATAAATAGTTCCACATGAAAGTACTGCTCAATATCTTTCATTTGAATGTTTTTATCTACAGACTTAAAAGTTAGAACCACCTTTTAAAGCATAATAGGTATTGATTAGAAGTTTTTATTTGATCGAACCATCGGATTTAGAAATGAAAAACTGCACCCCACTCACCTGATAAAACGTTGTGAATTTCCTGAAAAAAACAAATCCAGGCAAACCATCGCCATAACATCTTTCAAATGACAGATGTGGCAATTCCTGCAGTAACACCGAATAACAAAAATTATCCATGGAGAACATTGCTCTCATTGCAAATAGCTGACAAATTCGAGTCGCACACACTGAGGGGAAACGAGGGCGACTGCAGTCGCTCAAAGTTGCTAGCTAGCTTGAAGCTTTCGCTACAGAAAAAAAAATGTGATAATATAGGTGATTCACGCCTGTGAAACGTCCGCGCGCTCAATCGACGTAATTTGCAATTCGGTATACGGGCTCAACAATGCAAAATCGTATGGAATATTGGGTTGTTTAACATCATGAAACATAATTCAAAATCAGTGCAGGGAACTAAAGCATACTTTAGTGACTAGTATTTTTGTCTTCGTTCGAAATCGATCGACTGAAACAATCGTTTAAATCGCTCAACAATCTCAGCTAATCTCGCTAAGCGGGAAAAATACGCTGCCCAGAAAACGAAGGCAGTAGAGCTTTGCCACAACTGTTGGATTAACAAACGCTACGCTCCAAGATCATTAATAAAGTTTCTTGTACTGAACGCAATAACAGAAATAGTGGAAGTCACGGCTTGAATGTTTCATCTCTCTTTCTTAAATCAATTCTGCATAACATCTTTCAAATGACAGATGTGGCAATTCCTGCAGTAACACCGAATAACAAAAATTATCCATGGAGAACATTGCTCTCATTGCAAATAGCTGACAAATTCGAGTCGCACACACTGAGGGGAAACGAGGGCGACTGCAGTCGCTCAAAGTTGCTAGCTAGCTTGAAGCTTTCGCTACAGAAAAAAAAATGTGATAATATAGGTGATTCACGCCTGTGAAACGTCCGCGCGCTCAATCGACGTAATTTGCAATTCGGTATACGGGCTCAACAATGCAAAATCGTATGGAATATTGGGTTGTTTAACATCATGAAACATAATTCAAAATCAGTGCAGGGAACTAAAGCATACTTTAGTGACTAGTATTTTTGTCTTCGTTCGAAATCGATCGACTGAAACAATCGTTTAAATCGCTCAACAATCTCAGCTAATCTCGCTAAGCGGGAAAAATACGCTGCCCAGAAAACGAAGGCAGTAGAGCTTTGCCACAACTGTTGGATTAACAAACGCTACGCTCCAAGATCATTAATAAAGTTTCTTGTACTGAACGCAATAACAGAAATAGTGGAAGTCACGGCTTGAATGTTTCATCTCTCTTTCTTAAATCAATTCTGCATTAAGTCAAACGACACAAAACGCTTACCACATCTAAATCCTAAGGGCTTAAGGGCTGGCATGTTTTGAAAGCATGAGTCGAGAGTCTTTCCCAGCTGTTTTGTGGCGTGGCTTCCGGATACAAGTGAAATATTGTCAACTTTCTGGTTGACATATCGAAAAATAACAAGTATGAGAATCTACAAGGTTAAAAACTCTGGTTAGCTCACGGCTGGCATGTCAGGCGAAAACTGCACAGTGCTTGTTTACGTACCAGATACCACGCTTCTGTCCGTGTCGTCATTTTAAATTCGTTACTTTTTAATGATTCTCGACAGAGTAATAAATTATTAATTGCTGCTTTTTATAAACGTCGACGAAAATGACGGATTGGAGAAAAGGATGAACTTCCAAAAATTGTTTGGATATCTGAAAAATGACTGAATGATAGAAGGCTATTTGACTTCGAAGCTTAATAATTTACATAGCTTTGTTGTCGTTTAAAACAACAACGACTCACGGCATTACTTTTGACCGGGGTGTGAATAATTAAAAATGTAATCCTTCAGATTTTTTTTCTAAAAGTTAATAACTTAAGGGTAGCTTTCAAATACGAGTTGGGGTTTTTCGCTGGCAAAGGTTTCTCGGAATTTTTGTCAGAAAATGTGTTGAATGTATTTGGAACTCACACTGAACAAAGTAAAGGCCGCATCGGCAGCGGAGTAAACATGCCCGCCTCTTGAAGGCTGGTGCTTGGCCCCATTTGGCTTACAACATATAGGAATTAAACACTTACCTTACGAGTTGAAATTCTTCACATGGGAGATCTCGCTAAGCAAAGGAATATAAAAAAAGGAATTATCTTTGTAGCTATAGTAACGTTTTTAGGTCAACTGTACTATATTCAAACACTGCCGCTAATTATGACGCAACGGGACAATAAATATGATTGTTCCGGCAGAGCATAAGATCACAAAAAATTAACATAATAAAGAAAGCGTAATGCCTAAAATTAACCACGTGGTGGTAGCAATGAATCCTAGAGACGAATTATCAATTCAATTCAATTCTTTATTTACACTATATAACGTAGATACTTTATAAGATAAAGAAATGAAAACATTTAACAAATATGAAGAAGTATAAAGGCGTAAGGAAATAAAATTTACATGTGAGCGGTGGCCACAGTTTTAAGAGGTATGTTCAGTTCTAAAGAAATGTAATAACATTTATTTTACGGGTCTTGCACGCTGAAGGAAAACTGAACAATTTATTAAACTGTTTAACTGCTGTTTTAAACATTTAAAACAAAAGACAACGTGAAAAACTTATTAACGATTTTCTAAATAAGACCCTATGCATAATCAACTCTCTGGTTTCCATACTTAATCCTCGCTGCTCAATCGTTGAGATTGCTTTAGTAAAGAAAAAGTCGAGTGATCTCAGTATGGAACCAGTATATATATGATCTTAAATCTTAAATCTTAAACCCATCTTATATTTATTATTCGTCTGACAAATTTAAATATACAGTTTTACAAATCAGCTTTTAACTGTAGATACGTAATCAAGCAAGTAACTTCACTTGATCAAGATCCACGTAAATCACGCGCTATGTAATTACATACTCAATCTAAGTCTACGTACTGTGCTACTTTGAGGATCCTTTTTCTGCGCACTGGCCGGTGACTCGCTAGTAGCGAGATGGGCTCTCTCGTTAAATATTATTATCGTTATATTATTAGTAGCATTATTTTTGGTGTAGCTGAGAAATACATTTGCAATAGATAAACAAATCAAGATCTATTATTACACATTCAGACGTCACGTGGACGGTCTCTGGGTACGTGGGCCTGAAAGTTGACAGTAACCTTATTCAAAGAAGCGAATCTTTAAGAATGTAACTCGTCAATTGATCATCTCGTAGAGCCTGTTAATACTGCTGGTAATGGCCAGCAAGAGACACTCAAATAACCACGCGTCGGTGAGAAAAGCGGGATTCTCCCCCCCCCCCCCCCCCCCCCCCCCCCCCCCGCACTCCGTCCAGCTATTCGTTATCGATCTCTGAGATCTTGTATCCGGTTGGAAGAATGTCTATAGTATAACAATACAAGAAAAACGAGAGTGACTAAAGACGGCTGCCTTTCTCGACACTTCGGATTCTGACAACTTTAAAAAGGTACATTTGCTAGTATCTTTAATATAGCACCTTAATATAGGGAATTAAAATATTTTGTTGTAAAAGCCTGCAGGACTTGTCAGGTAACTATTTACAACAGTACTTTAGACTTAATTAGTAGCACATTACAAACGGGCGATCTCAACCTTCAGCATCATTGTGTCATTCTTTGTGTAACGTACACCACAGATCTGTCCGATTGGAGCAAATTCTTCAAAGCCATACTCACAGCAAACACGGTTGGCCACTGGTTTTTGAAATGCCGCTAAACTTGGTTTGGCCAGGAACGTTCCACTGATATAGTTGCAAGATTCATCACCACTCTGATCCAAAATGGACAAAGTGATTCTACCAGCGAATGGCCAAGTAAGGATGTCATCATATTCACCCGGCATCATCTCAACAAACAGGCTCACGTGTTTTCCGATTCCAGAACGCACACCATTTAGATAGAACTTCATTCGCAGCTTATAACCATAGAGATGAGTATAGATAGGAGGGCTATACAAGGCTGTTATCAGTCCATTAACAGCATTCTGGCGATGTTGGAAAAAATCGTGAATTTTCCATATGTAGATGCCATTGCATACACGACCCTCAGTCAACAGGACGTCTACTGGATTGGATCTGATCAGAAAGATAAACGCTTATGAATCGCTACTTCTCTGTTATGGACATCCTTAAACTTAGCTACTTTTACATATATACTTGGTTGGTTGAGGCAACAATTGAACCTATAGAGACACTACCTCTAGAGAGGAGAGATAGCCCCAAGTCTTGTCCAGTCCTGTCGGTTGGCATATATATGTCAGTGGAAGTGTAAATGCTACAGCCAGTTGCTACGTACTTAAATGAATCTCAAATAACAAATTTGTCACAGAATAATAAGTAGACCACCTCTCCTTGATTAAATATTGTTGATCTAAGTTGTGTATATGTCAGTAAATTGGTTAGCTAGCAACACTGGAAAGGGGGGAGGGAGGGGGAAGATTACACGCGATAGCGCGGTGAAGAGTTGTCTCTCTTAAGGTAGGTAGGCTCAGCTTCTTTTGCAACTGGTTGTAGTATATAGCTGTCAGCAAACGTTTTCATCTCTTGTATCGACTCGATAAGACCTTCAGCCGTTACTGTTCTCAACGTTGTCACTAAGGATTGTTGAAATCAAGACATGATTTATCAGTTGAAATGTTGGTCGTTTACCACATCTCAGTTAGGATGGAGAGCGGTGGTGCATGGTCAACTGAAAACTGAGAGTTCTTCAAAATTGTAACCTTCAGTTGAGAAGTAAACCTGACAGATTTTACTGATAACTGAGATCGAAGCAGAATCGTGTAGACCAGCTCAAGTTATGGCGATGACCCAGAAATTATTTTGTCATGTAGTTGTTTCGATTTGTTCATAAAAAATAATTCCAGTATAAAATCATAGACCTAGAAAACTATTTAAATTAAGAGTAGAATCGAAGATTCAAAATGTAATTGTGCTATCATTCAATTTTTATTTTATCACTCAATTTTCAGTCTTCATTTTACGACGTCCAATGTATTTCGAGGGCTATTCACCGGTTTTATGATAAGCGAATTTGTCACTGAAGCTTTGGACACAAAAGTTGTTACTTATTTTGTAATAGATTATATAAATATGATCAAAAAGCCAGGAGGCTGGTCTCAAGTTAAGCATTATCATCTAACTTTCTTAGCCTTGGAAAAACCAACCCCCAATTAATAGCGGTCCCGCCTTGTGTTGATCACCACAAGACTGACGATCTTTGTGTGACACACATTCAGGACACTTACCTGTTATGGGGCTGATAACAAAGAGAAAACCTCTGTTCCTGCTCAAGGACCGTACATGGATGTTCAACCGCTCGATTTTGGTCATGGTTCGTAACTTCCATTAGGCAGCCTTGGTGGACCTGCGGAGCTTGAACCAGTGCACATGCTGGCTTAAGCTGTGGCCTTACAGGCACCAACTCTTCAAAGCCCTCTCCAGTAGCCTGTTCGCTATAACGATCAGATTGTTGGTACACAAAGCAGTGGTCCTGTATATGAGGGCTCTGATCCGGCGATCTCGGCTCCACTAAATTACTTGGATACTCCAGAGTGGAGCTGGCCTGCGCCTGTCTAGATCTGTCTGAATGAAGATGTGGACCCTGATCTTCATGCTGTTTTCTCTCCCAGTTGGGGTAACTCACTCCATTTGCACCAGCTTTCTGCTTGTAAAGAAGTAGTTTTCAGATATAAAGACATGGTAATTGTACTTTTCGTAATCAAGCAACTTTGTAAGCGAAGTTTCTATGTGCTGTCATGGGAGATTTTAATTTATATCTCTTACAAATGGAATTTCACAATAAAACAGATAGTTTTCTAAATGCCTTCGGCTCTTCATCTTTTTACCCTCGAATATTGAGGGTATCCCTTTAGTATCCCCATTGATAACTTTCACTTTATATTCTCCAAATATCGATTGCTACGTAAGAAATTGATTATCTACCCACATACCTCTGGCTCTGCGATCAAGTCATTATCTACAGGACATCTGGGAGACTCTTCCCTTCAAAAAAAATAAAGCAAAACAGTAAAATTTTAAATTATATTATTGTTTACGATAGTTGTTCAAATGAAATGTTGTTATGTTGTAAACTTCCCCGCGAAGAAAGGCCCGATTTCGGCCTCTCTCAGGGCTGAAGACCGGTCAGGCACAAATGATTCCCTTCAACTGGGACAGTAAAAAGTTTCGTCAAATTATTATATTTAAGTTTACTGGCGTGTTAATTAATATGTCAGAAATCAAATCTTTCAGAAGTAATCATTGACATAAGATTCACAGACAATATGGAAAACTTCCAGAGAGACTGTGAAATGCACCGAAGGAAAGTTTAGTAAGAAATAAATTGAACTGTGGCATTAATTAAGCTCTATTTATGAAACAGTTCCTTCTATCTCTATCATCCACAGGGAAGCGCCAGTTATGAATTTATTTTGGCAAGAAACGTTAACTTTGAATAAAGCGTTATCGAACATTAAAAAATGGCAGGAATTAGCCTTAAATCACCTACTGCTATGAACAAAAACATTAACCGGAAAAATAGGCAATATTAACGATAATATACTGGCGACTTCATTAAAAATGCTGTTCTTTGACTTACTGTTCTACCGCCGAACACTCATCAATTTCTTGCGAACAGCAGGGAACGGCAAAGGAACCACTCTTTCTAGAGGAACCCATGACTATGAATATTTGATGTCAAGTCCGAGGAAAAGTAATAATGAGCTTAAATTGTCTCCCCGGAGAAGAAGCATGCAGTGCAAACTGCAGTTTGTATCGGCGTTGTACCTCAAGTTGAATTGCCTTCAGTCAGCCTAACCTTTTCCTTTTCAACCGTCAACACGTGCACAAAACGTGCAATGCATTACAAAGGTGCTTTTTGATTGGTGTATTCGTGAACAAACACGCATCATTAGTTCTGTGGTTTGCGGCAGTTTATAAAAAAATCAATAGTATACTTAATAACGTAAGAAAGAGTCACGGTATGTGAGAATTCCGTTGTGTTCCACGTCATAAAACCACACGATGACGTCATAAAAACAACTTAGAAGACAGTTTTAAATGAAAGATTTACAAGTACAAAATATTTGATGTTAGGGTATTTTAAAATGTAGACGATTTTTTCCTGTCGGTCTGTGTTTGTTTGTAGTCTGTAATATCTTCTAATGTATCTGCACATCGTTTCAGTAAAGACCATACCGTAAACTGCCGCTTATAAAACTTCCCTGGGATTATACAACTTCGTAAGGGCTTTTAGATGGTGTTATTAACGGGGGATTTATATCCGAGGGGGCTTATAAACGGGGGGCTTATTGCCGAGGGGGCTTATAACCAGTATGAAACGAGCTACAGCTGCACATGTTGATGGACAAAGTTTTTTTCCTTAACTGGTGATTAAGCTTTAAAATTAACATCATAATAAAACGAATGCAATACAAGGAAAGCTAGGAGGCGGGGCTTATATCTAGGGGGGCCTATAACCAGATGTATTGCTTTGGTTTACTTGGGGGGTATAAACGGAGGAGCTTATAAGCGGCAGTTGACGGTATATGAGAGCATTTAGCGATACAGGGATTCGCAACTGATTACAGTTTTAATTCTGTGGTAGAGTTTTGTTGTTTTTCTGAAAGTTATAACTCATATTCGAATGGGAACCCTGTAGGTAAGTTTCAAAGTTAAGAGAGAAATTATGCGTTTAAGAATTTTTTGTCATACATAAACATGAAATGCTCACCGGTGGGAATCAGAAGAACTGCATACCGCCGCAACGGGTAGGTGCATTTCGCACTATTCTTGAGCGCGTAGTCACGAAATTGACTTGTAATGACCACTCAACGTCTAAAGGGAATTTGTCGTTCTCGGGCAGAAAGACACCACTAGATATTTCTTCCAACCCATCAGCCATCTTTGAATTAAGCAATCATGACCTTCATTATTTTCATTATCAGTATTTTCCCTGCTTTGGACCAGCAACATTCCCGTGTTTAGGACCAGCAGCAGCGGTCACATGTCTTCTAGCCTGCGTCGCAGACACTAAAATTTTTCCGATATTTACGGTGTATACGGAGAAATTTCCGTCTGCGACGCAGGCTAATGTTTTCCGGCGCTTGGCAACAGTAGTAGTTCCGGTTACACTTTTTCCTGCGCTTGGCACCGGTTTCATTTTTTTTGCTAGCGACTGTCTTTTTTTGCTACAAATTAATTCACTGAGTTATTCGCCTTGCTCTTCCTATTGGTCACGGGTAACCAAACAATCGATAGAGGCTCATTCGCTAAAATAAATCAAAAAACGCAAAAATCACCGGTGATTTTGTATTTGTGTTTGAGGAAAACTCGGGCAGGACAACCAAATTTTAATCGTGGCCAAATCGTTTTCGAAAAGTTTCCAAAATGGTGTCCGTCCACACGAAAACGAAAATCCTGATTTCCTCTTGGCAATAATGTAAAAGGTTAAGTCTGCATACGAGCCAATCAACTGAACCAATAAAAGTAATTTACATAATGAAACACAGAGTTGATACAAATAGGGAAACAAAGTATATAAATATTGCAAACAAAGCAACAAATTCCACAACAAAGTTAATTAATACCTTCTAGTCTGCAAATTTTTTACTATTTAACACGTATAAGGTGTTTTCCGTGTAAAATACCGTTATTGCTAGCTTATTCTATCCTTGCGAACTAGACATATACTAGATATAAACCATTTCAAGCGCATTACATGCCTGTAATATGACTATAACTTTCTAGTCTACGAATATACCTCTAGTACAATTAGCAAATGAAATATAGTTGAGAGTTTTTTCACATTATACTCTAAGCTTTGTACAAGGTGATTATTTATTAAGTAAACTATCAGAACTAAAAATATATTTAATTTCAATTATTCTATTGTAATCTATTTATCTGCAATTAGATTCTGATAGACTGCTGCGCCTTGATTAGCACTAGCTATGCGCGGGCCAGTCTAACTGTAAAAGTGTAATAATCTAAATGCATACAAAAATGTAAATTGAACGAAAAAAACAAAAGATTGATTGATTATGTTAACTGCAGAATATCACTACTTTGCAAGTTGAAACATGGATTTTTTTTTTAAGTGGGCGTTTCTGGTAGAACAATATTAAACAAAGTGTTTATTTTAAGGCTACTTTCGAAACAACTATAGGCTAGTACAATGAGGGGCTAAAGTGAAGCAAGGAACAGGCCTGCACTTTATAGACATTCTTATAAGAAACTGCTGTTGAAGTCAGATCAATGGTAACTCTTCAAAGATTTCAAAACGAGAGAGTGTAATCATTTTTTCGACTTTTACATACGTATTCCTAAAACCAAAGCGCAGAAATTAATGTCATGATCAGTGAAGAGTCTACCCAGGTTAAAAAGAACCATTAATTGCTGGCTAGTTCATCCAAATGTTGATGAATTCAGTATCTTTGACGATAAAAAATCTAGCTCATGAATGGACCATGACAACACTGGCTTTCTTTGTACCTTGGCTAAAAGCAGACATTGTAACTAAAATTTCCCAGGAGCTCACCTACGCGTAACTCTGAGAGATTTATATGCGTCGTACACTAAAGAACTGAAGAAAACTGTTAAACTGAGGACAAATGGTCCATATTGGACAAGATGCATTGAGTTAACATGGCATTATCCAAGCACAGCAGCTTACACAATGTACCACAGTATATAGAGCTAACAAAAAAATAATTCGAAGATAAGCTATGAACTGAATACACTGTTCCCTTGACGGATGTGGCAAAGGAATCATTAAATTGCACAAATTATCGCAAACTATGTTAAGGGGGAGATATGAATTCTAACCAGCATTGTGTTATTTTGTATGAATGGTTCAGTACAGATCTGATCAATGGGGGCAAACAGCTCAAACCCGCATCCAATCTGACTGCAACTGGCTGTGGGTTTCTTGAAGGCCAATAGCTCTCGCGATGCAACTACCACTTGAGTGACATCCTTAGGATCTTTAGCAGCGCTTTGATCCAGAATTGACAGAGTGATGACACCAGTGAATGGCCAAGCCAGCCTGTTATCGCATTCACCCTTCATCATGTGAACAAAGATTGCCACATGGGTGCCCATTCCACTATTCACACCATTAAGGTGCATCCTGATACGGAATGTGTACCCATCAGGGCCGGTGTAAATCGCTGGACTGAACAGCGTAACCATAGCTCCAGTGATGGCATCTTGACGGCGCTGTTGGAATTGCTTTATTTTCCATTGGTAAGTGCCGCGGCATATCCGCGCCTCAATCTGGCTCATGGCTTCATCAAAAAGACAGAACCTGAAAATTTCATATCAGCAAAAGTTCTTAACGATTCTTTAAAATAGACATAAAATGAATTAAAGTTAAATACCACTCAGTTCTCATCATGTGCCACTCACATCTCTACGATTCCTTAAATTATTTTTAAGGATTGAATCAAACTCATACAATGCTGCCTTAATATATATGAGAGGTTAATCTACTAACACTTGTTCTATCAATTGCTCCCATAGTTGAAAAAAAAAATGAAAAATGCGTTCGTATTGACTGCTTTGTAAGATGTATCTGCTTTTAACAGTCAATACCACACATAGGATGCGACGCATCTCAAAGCTTACAGCCCGGAACGACAAATAAGGTAAGTCCTTAATCTTAAACAAAGGAGTACCGTGCAAGCCAATGGTTCACTTTCCGACATTACACTACTCGCCTGCGAAGGCTTTCAGTCTGATTCCATAACTGTTGCAATTCATGTGTGCTGCAGCAATTTTCGGTGATTTGTTCCTTCAGCTGAGTAGAAGTCACTCTATTTTGCAGACCATTTCCATAATCATATCCGTGACTCGGTCCCTCCTCTTGAACAGGAGCATTCAATCTACCTTGTGGTCTTATCGTCTGGCTACCACCTTGACGAATTCTTGCTAAACGTGGACTCCTTCCACTTGCCTGGTTGTCATCTTCACTCTGGTAGGGAAGCTGTTGATATCCACACAGATACCGGGACCTTGCAGCACTTTCCTCGACATGGTTAGATATTCCACTTGCCCCGACACAAAATCCCGGCAGGAAGTGCGAGTGCTGTTCCTGTATTGGGATTCCTAGTTGTTCAGTTTGTGCTGTGTCATGTGACTCTTCAGTGGAGAGACCTGCGTCTCCATGTTGATGACCAATTGCTTGCTGAAGAAAAATGTTTAATTTTACATAAAAAAAAAAAAACCAAACACTGGCTGGTATCGCGTGATAAGAGGCAGAACTAAACTTAGGTCTAAATCCTTTTTTTCAGTTTTTTAGTAGACTTACGGTTGGTTTTCTCAACACTACGAACATTACTACAGTTTCAGTGAGATGCAAAAAGCAAGCAAATTTACTATAACAAAAAAACTAAGCATAAGTGAGAACGTAATGTTTGTTGTGTATTGACTTGCAGCGAGTGGGTATTTATTTTATACTATACTGTTCAGTTCTCTATAAACTCACAGACATCTTATGTAAGATTGTCATTGATTTTCTTAACCATTGATTAAAGGTCGCTAACTAACCTCACTGGTCGACATCTGAATGAGGAATCTTTTACATTACATACCTCAGCCCTTGTTAACGGCTCGTTGTCAATAGGGTATCTTGGTTCATTCATCCTTCAAAAATGTTAAGAAATTATGTTAGAGATATTAAGGTAAATATAAAATTATTCAGTATTACAGATCATTTTGTAAGTTAATACAGCTTGCTGTCCATTTTCCTAATTGAAGAGATAAGCAGGTGAATGCATGGAGATTCCACCAGGACCAAGAAGACTGCTGTATAAAGTCGCTGAAATTCTCGGCTGAAGGAATTTTTTTTTCGTCATTTTTTCACCCTCCCTTGCATGATTCTTTGTATTTTCCCTGACCGCCCTCCAATTACTTTTCTGTTCCTAAGTTTCCCTGGGTCTCACTATATAATGAGCCGCTGCTCGCTCAAATTCGCTCAATATACAACCCAAGCGTACCAAAACAGAAAGATAGGATTGGATTCAACTATTAAGTGGTTCCTTATGCGGCTTCTAGTACACGGCTGGTTTGTTCGATCACGGCCAATCGTAAACCTTGTCAACTCGTCTGCTGCATTGATTTAATTTCTGTTTATTTACACTGATGGAAATTATACGCTCACGGTCCGCGCTCCCCTCGATCCCATAAATTGAGAATAAATCGGCGATGATAAAGTCATTTAAGTATTGTCCCTAGCCTCACAGCTGTCTTAGTTGTGCATTAATTACAAACTGCTACCAATTTAGAAGCGGTTCCAAGAACTCTGCTGTTAAGATCAATTTAGTGTGTCTATTGGTGTGTAAATTACTCGTTATCGTGCATCGAGGTTAATACTCTCCAAAGTATGTAGAATTTGTTATCGGAAGTTGTTCTTGTAGTGTATGGCTGATAAATGCAAAACGATACATCAGTATAAAACCCGGGATAAACTCAAGTACGAAGCCACTATTAGCCGGTTAAGCAACTCTTAGACCTTAAGTCTCTAACAAGGCCGTAAACTGAGTTCCTAACGCACCTTATTTTCGGCATCCGAGAGAAGCATTTGCACGAACATAAGAGGTCACCAGCCGGTCTGTATCGTTGTTCGACGGAAGTTCCAAAGAAAAAATGGACCGGTTCCTTTTCAACATTTCATCAGATCTGTTCGATCTGCGACCGGCTGAGTATAAAGACAATTTTGTTGTAATTCAACTAAGACGATCTGCCACAATGCGCTTCCTTAAATAATCAAAAACTTCCTGAACTTAAGGTGACGTACAGTTATAAATAGACTAAGTTGTCACAGAGCTTCACTTTGTTTTCAAGACAGACCGGTAGATGGATATCATAACGTGACGTTCTAGAAAATTCAAATCTGTGATAAATATAGACTGAGTTGTCACAAACGCTTGTTTACAGCTCTGCAAATCCTTTTATAACAGGCTAAAGCAGAACTACCTTTGTGACGTAGGGAGCTTGGAGACCAATAAGTA
>OMLO01002785.1_pt1 | contig 14281 bp, 10 predicted proteins | sample 1674811 | NCBI WGS metagenome assembly OMLO01 (sample SAMN06265003, study PRJEB25207) | coral metagenome | isolation source: Coral host | place: Mexico:La Bocana,Puerto Morelos, Mexico | collected 2008-11-13
TCTGGGCACTCTTTGAAACTGTAACTCAATGACTACTCGCCATGAATTTTTGTTTTCTATTATATTTACCCAGTTTTTGCTTGTTGACTGACTTGTGCTTTATTTTCAGTTTTATTTCTTCCTAACCTATTAATCATAGTTTTTCATTTTTGTTCTTAACTCCTGGAAAATGTGCATACACAATGAATGCAGATACCATGGTAAAAATCAACTGGAACTGGAACTATGGTAAAATCTCAAAACAAGTTTTGCTCTACACTTTGTAAGGGATTTTAAATTCAAAATTAGCTTCTCATTTACTTCATGAAGCTGTTTTGCAAATATCTTTGATGAATTTTGCTACCCTATTTTAAGCAAAACAAACATATGGAAACACTGACACCAAGTCCATGGAGTCCCACTTCACTTAGACCAGATAGAAGGACTACCCTATGGACTGGTCCACGGACTACACCAATGGATACCCTCTATGAAGCACTCCCACAATAAAATAAAAATAATTATCAGAGATTTAACTTACTGGTTGTCGGATAGAGCAATTGTGTTGGTGAAATTCATCATCACTCTTTGCAAATTTAAGATATGTTGGCTAAGGCTTGAGTGCAAGGCATATCTATTCATAACACATTGCAACTAATTATGTAGACACAAAAGTGTTTTACCAAAAAATAGACCAAAAAAATCATACAAAATTACAACCAGGACATTCTTTGAGTTATCATTGATTCACTGGTCCACTTCTTTGCAGCTGTTTGTGACAACAGCCAGTAAAAATGGCTACCAACAGATTCATGTCTATATACAAAAATTACACAGTGCCTTGAAGATACCAACTTTACTTCCTTGTGAGCAAAGTGAGCGAGTGACATATTGTTTCTATCATTCTAAAAAAGATTGTATCTTCACACTGCTGTGTAATGTCCTTTAGCATACCTCAGCAACCAGCTATCACATAAATGCGCAATCTGATTGGCTTCACAGGTGCCGTCTATCCATCGATAGACGGCAGTTTGTCAGAGTGGGTACGATTTAGCATGCATCAATGCACAAATGTATCAAACTTTATGACATAAAAAAACATTTTTTGCTTGATAGACCGATCACTGAGGTATGCTAAAACAATTAGACAGCTCGCTCTGGTTTCTATCGCCTTTGATAGTTGGCCGATAGAAACCTCGAGCTTGTTGTCTAATTGTTAATTATTTCCTTTGCTGTGGCAATGTTTAGACCAGGTGCCTTGAAAAACAATGACAAGACCGACGATTATCTTCTATTTTGCACCATTTTGTTTGGTCCATATTCCTATAGATATGTGAACTCTTCCCAGCTTTCACAATTAGACTTCTGGAATTGGTTACAATCATAAACAAGCTAAAACTTTCTCACTCTTGGCCATCTTTTCTACCTAAAACAGCACTCAAACAATATTTTGGGGTTTTAATGAAATGTACATGTAGAGTGTTTGGGAGGTGCAGTGGCCTTATGGTTAGTGCACTTGACTCAGACTTTAATGCTGGGGCATAAACCTGCAATGGACCAGCATCCTGTCCAGATGCCACTCAAAATTTTGCTGACATGAGTGGTCTATCCACAAAATTGGTAAGTCAAATCTTTATTTATTAATTTTACTTTACTTTGGGTTGGTTTATAGTGGTGGTAGGGGAAGTCCATGCACTGGCTTGTAGGGCAGTCCATAGACCCAGTACATAATGGGGCTCCACAGACCAGTGTTTTACTCAGTTGGTGTTCACTGCTTTGTACTTCCATTTATGTTAAGTTCTTTCAATATTCCATTTGTTTATTCCAAGTCCAGGCCAAGACAATGATAATCTCCTGTAGACCAAAAACTTTGTGGGGGGGGGGGGGTCCTATCCTGCCAGAATGACCTACTTGAAAGCCACACCCTTGACAGTGACACATAACCATTTTTATACATGTAGCTTATATACGTGGGAATATCTTCCTCTGGTATGAAGATTGCACTTCAAGAAATTTACAAATCAACACCTGTCCAGGGAAATGACAGTAGAGGTGTACATGATAAGCCACAAAGGCTATCTGTTAGAATCAGGCTCATTCTCCTCATCCTCCTCCTTTCTCTGTGTATTGTCACTTTTATTGTTAATAATAACAACATTGTCTGATTGGCCTGTCCAGTTACTCCTGGTAGCAGCTGTGTGGTGTTTACCCTCATTTGATTCTGAACACTCTGCTGTGGACGATACAAACTCTTCATTGCTTTTAGTAACTTTCACTTGACAATCCCAGTTTGCCAGATGGTTGTCCCTATTATCTGTAAATCCATCTATTTTATACTCAGTAGCTTTGCACACAGTTTCATTTGCTTCCAAGCTTTTAGAAGGACTGTTTACATTTGTCCTGTGTAACTGTCTGTTCTTTCTTTTCTTTATTATCTTGCAAGACTTAGCTTCATCACTGCTGCTCTCTGTATTCTTTTTTGTTGCCTTTGAAATTCTAGAATCATCCTCTGAGTCAATGCTGCTGCTACTGCTACTACTCTCTTCAAGATGAGAAATGTTTCTACCAGTTTTTGCTGTTGACTTTTGTCTACTATATTTACAATCACTGTCAGATGAAGAAGAGTCACACAAAACCTTACTTCTCTCATTATCATTCCTTGATCTGTTTTGAACACGATAGCATCTATTGGTACGAGATTGATGTCTTTTAAATTGAGCTGGAGAGTGCACAGTACTTTGCCTACTTTCTAAATCTCTGGGTAGTTCAGGTGGGACAACCCTGAAACGGGTATCTCTGCCATCGTCACTGCTACTACTGTCTGCATTTAGCAGATCTCGAATTACAGCTGCATCTCTAAGATGTCTCAGCCTTCGAAGCACACCTTGACCTGAGCTGTTTGTAGCTACTTCCCTATCTGTTGGTCCTGGACTGGGTCGATGAAGGAGTTCCCTCATCAGTAAACGACTCATACTGGTTCCTGTGTGGTCACTATCACTTTCTTCACTGCTATCAGGTTCAAGGATAAAACTAAGGTGCAAATCATCCAAGAAGCTATCATCTGAATCAGAGTGGAGATTATCTTTCTCACGCTGGATTAGTGAGTCAAAGAAAGCTAACATACGTGGATCCTCTTCAGTTGACTTGCTTTCATACTCATCATGGGACAGTGGGAGACCACCATATTGAATAAAGCTTAGGTAGTCACTATGTGAATAAAGTTCCCGTCTACTTCCGACACAGGCTTCCTTGCTATTGTAACCTCTTGGTATTGGAAAAGGACTCCACACCTGTGTAAGAAAAGGTTCAAAGGTAAAAATAATAAACACTTACTAATTTAACTGGCCAAGGAAGAGTAATAAGCATGGACTGAGTTAGTCCAACTTCATGAGAAGATATCATAACCAGCACTGCACATAGCATCCACTGGGAGTGGGACGATTGCATCTAGAGATACCAGTTGTTTAATGAAATACATTTTGAGGATGTGGAAAACTCCTTTATGCATGATTGGTTAACCATGTGGCCTGCAGGTTTATATAATCACACTGTAAGAATCACCTGTTCAAGTAAGCTCTTCTTCAGGGTTGAAATAAGGCTTAGACTTAAAGATGATTTCCAGTCCATACTGCACACTCTTGAGAGGTTGTTTACTTTTTTGTTTTGCTTCATGTAAGACAATACTCAATATCAACATTTCACAACTGCTTGCATGAAGTAAATGCAAAGTTTTGTGTCAACCACCATCATGGACATGAAGCTTAGATTCATTCTTTCTCAAGTTATCACTTCATGGAAAATTTCATTGCTGTAAAAATTAATGAAGCAGTTGGAAAAAGAATATCATTTGAAAGGCCTCAAAAGAAAAGGTATATGGTCCAATCCATGTCAACTAACATCAATTCACATTCCATCAAGTGAGATGTTTTATGTTAATAAAAGTTAGGGTGCTGACACAGTGCAGTAGGGACAGGAAATCATATGTAATATCACAGACATTCGATTTATGGTCATTGATATTTGTCACTAAACATTAAGTATAGACCAAACATTTTGTGCTATTAACATTAACATTTTCTTTTGTTTTTGGCCTTAAGAACTCTTACAAAACATATAGACATGAAAAATACCAAGGGAGTTCTTCCCAAAACAAAGCAGAAATCACACAAACAGCTCCATGTTTATGGACTATATGGAAGACCACAGATAAAATCATATTATTCACCGATGTTGAGGTGAATAATGGTGGATATTTACCAAGCCACAAAGTGGCAAGGTAAATACTTAACACTTTCACCAACACTGAGGTGAATGATTGTGTTAGTACATGCCACACAAGTTGAATAACTAGCAGACTAAAAAATTCTTTGTTAAAAAAGGAAAGCAATTTTGTTATGTTTTGACTGCTCAAAGGCGAATAGCACTTGGCTAATCCCCTCCAAATTAACCAATCAGAATGTGCAAAAAGCATCAAAGGTTGCAAATGTATTCTGCCTGTAACTGCAAATGTATCAATTAAAATACCTAATATATTTTCAGAGGATTTAATGTTCATATGCTCAGAAAGCATAATTAAAGTATAATCATTACTTAACAGCAATTATTGTAATTGTTTAAGGCAATATTTTTGTAAATTAGGTAGGAAGATCATCTTGGAGGACCTAATAAATCTACATTGTTAATATAAACACACCTTAACAACTTTCTCGACTCCTGCTGATATCAGCATGTGTATAGCAGGGTTAAAGCGAACCTGGTTAACAATGGAACGGTGGCCATGAAGTACCATGTATGCTCTACCAACAGTCACCAACTCATCATGGTAAGTCCAATCATTTGGCACCTCCCATATGTACACGTTGAAGTCATCGGAGCCAGAAACAACATACTACATTGGACATATGTAAGGATTTTTTAATTCAGTGTGACAGTAAGAATACATCTCTTCAAGGATATAATAGAAAAAAAGTGTCGTAGGATATGGGACATAAAAAAGAATTAAGCATGATGTAACCAAGAATTTAAGTCCACAATAAAATCCATAAATTATTACATCAGGCTTGATTACCAACAGTGTTTATATTTGCATCTGTTTGTTGTGTATTCCTATGCTGTATCATTGCCTTAAGGGGAAGATCTTTCCAAAAAGCCTACTTTTTGTCTTTGCCTATAGCAGGTAAACACTCTTCTTTTCCACTCACCAACATTTCAGCCTCTGGAGTGCCTGCTATTCTGAAGAATGAAAGAAGCGCCTTTGGGGGCCCCATTTTGAAACTGTACTTGCCAACCAGGCTGTGTATATGTGACATCATTCAGTCGAACTCAAAATTGAAAGGAAGGAGAAAAACCTGCAACTGACTTAGTTTGCTTTCTTCAAAAGGTCAGCAAAATGAATTTTTCCATTCAAGCCATTATCCCCTTAACTATCACTGCTATCATTGTGGTGCTTGGAGCATGTTTGGCTCAGAATAATAAGGCTCAAGAGCAGCCATAACCCAGAGTGGTAGTTAAAAGGCTTCTTAGAAGCTATTTGGACAAAATCTCTTGGATAGAATGATGACATGAAAAGACAGCTTTGCTGCTGAGTACTGTTCAAAATGGTGGCAACGATGTTTAATTTTGGCCTTCTTTAGAAACTTTAGAGGCTTCTTTAGAGCACTGAAACTTCAGTGAGTGGTTAAACTAACTAGCATTGACAGAAAATATAGAAGTTTTGGAGTTACCTTCTTCATTAAAGTAATTTATGCCACCAATCAAAAGTATAATCAAAACCAATCATGACTGGCTTGCACATGTATTCCTTCTTATTTTGACTTACAGAGATCTTTGTTGTCTCTGCATGTAACATCAGCTGTTGAGAAACTTAAATGGGTTTTTGATGCATGGATACATATAAATGTAATATTATTTTATATGCAGTTGTTTTCAACAAGCCATTGATTCACCTTTAATAGCAGAGAGTTTCATTACACCTTATAGTTACCTGATCTTTGCTTCCAGCAAAGCAGTTACTTTTCATGGTACACACATTGCTATAGCCAGGATGATGAAACTCAGCTATTGCAGACGTGCGCCTGACATGATAAAGAACTGGAGACATTCGACGACGAAGGGCTGTTATCATATCACCTGCCATGTTCCACTTGAGCCCCATGGCACACATCTGAGTCATTCCAGAACTAAACTGCCTTAAACAGCTGTGGACCAGTAACAAAATTAATATGTAACAGCAATACAAAAAAATCAATTTAGTGTAACCATGATTTGTATGACATGACATTTGTATGACATTGCATGAACATCATACGGTCTTTTTAAGATCAAAAGGCATTACAAACCCACATTCATTGATCATCACCTGAAGTACACTTGACATACCAAAGAATTGCCTAGAAAAGTTTGCATCATACAGGTGAAAGAATTTCTACTGAACTTTGTTTTGGTGTATGACTTGTGTAATCACTCTTCCTAACTGTGCAGGTGGGGGCCATCACAGTTCTTGTCTCTTTTCTTCAGAGATTTACTCAAGGTCCCCTCTGCCCCACACTCCTTCCCCGACTCTATAAACTGTTCAGCAAACCTGAAATCATGTACCGGATAACTTTTGATGTATACTGCCACGTATTATAACTGGGAGCCATTTGTGCCAAAAATACAAATAACTAGGTTTATAACCTCAATAAATTGTTGTAATAATTGTTAGTTCTAGCTACCAATATTATGTGATTAATGCAGTTGCTCTCCTGATATGGTCAATCACTAGTGCATGCCACATTAACCTTACTTATTAAAAGTACTGATTAATTTAATATGAACTAGTCACATACTCTCCTGGGATGTGTTATTTACCTAACTGGCACTCTGACATCCCAAAGCTGGACACCTTTCCTAGAGTTAGCTGTAGCTATTAAGCTGGGATCAACTGGATTGAAAACAGCAGCATGGAAGGCTGATTCATGTCGTGCAATGCACATTGATGATCCTAAAAGGAAAATATTACCTTTTGGTAATAATTTCACTGACACAGTATAGTTGTAGAAAAATTAATATTAACTCAGCATGGAAAATTTTGAAAATCTTGAGCATCTTGAGCAAATCCTCTACAAACTTGGCAGCCGTACTCCAGCTAATAGGTCAATCAAGGCATGTAGCCTTAGTTATTTTAGCACATTAATACTGGACATGACCATACTGGGGGCATATGTTGTTGAGACAACTTTCAAACTGTCACTTAAGCTTAGTTCCCACTAGCGACATAAGGATCATAAGCATAATCATAATCCTAAACATAAACATAAGCTTCTTATGTTCTAGTGGGAATGGTTTTCAACTGCACTTGCAAGCTTTTCCTCGAGGCTGGCCGCCATCTTGAAATAAACTGACCCGAAAGTAATGGACCTAGAGTTTAATTGGCCAAAACACAATGATCTAGTTGCATCATTATGTTTCTGATTATGTCGTTATGATTTTCGCATTCCCACTATAAAGAAAAGCAACATAGTCATAGTCACAGACATGATCATAAGAAAATGTTCGATCATTTTCTTATGATTATGATTATGTTGATCGTAAGGGCGTTTATGATTATGTTTCTGGACATTCCCACTAAGACATACATGTAAGCGACATAACAGTGTTATGTTTGAGCTTAAGATTATGATTATGATCGTTATGTCGCTAGTGGGAACTAGGCTTTAGAATACTTATTTTGTGGAACTTTTAATCTCAATGAGTAACACTTCACAACAAAGACTGCCTTTGTATTCACCGCATGAATGCATAGAGGGTTAGATCAATATTGGCCAATTGCTTCTTCTTCACTTTTAAACCTGAAACAGCACATAACATTTGTTTACCTAATTGTTATCTGTTAGCCCTCATGACTTCCCAACAGTGGCAAAATTATGTATGTTGAAAAGTTGAAAACACTTTTGCTCTTCTTGCTCATAATAATATTTGGACTGTTTTTCTGAAGTGCTAATATTACTAAATGCCACAACCTAATTACAACAACTGATGCAATTGCACAACATGTTTACGTGGATGCAGATCAGCCATTGACAAAATGAAAATCTTGTAATGATTTCATTCATGTAACATTTTACATCATTCAAGATTGCAGACCAAAATGATATTTTTCTTGAAAGAAATCCGCAAGTCATTCTCTGTTTTCTAAAAGTTCCAAATAGATGGCATGAGGTCAGAAATTTGTACAGACCCAAAAGAAAATTTAAAAAATTTTTTTGGCAGAGCCAAACTGAACATGTCTGCTAGTTTTTCATTGTTTTCGTCGGTGATAACATGTTTTAGTTGTCTCTGATGACCAGATGACTGCAAATATGATATTTTTGTGAAAGAAATCTGCAACTATTTCTCTATTTTCAAAAAGTTCCAAATAGATGGCATGAGGTCCGAATGCAGGTACAAACTTAAAAAGAAAATTTGAGAAATGTTTTTTTCGTAGAGTCAAACTGAACCTGTCTGCTAGTTTTTGCATTGTTTTTATCTCTGTGATTGTGTTTTTTTACTTGTGTGACCACTAAAGATTACCTTGGAGTTGCATTGGAGATGAATAAGATTTTCACATGCACATGTGACCTATGCCAATGTCAGCAAGCAGAACCAACAAGATGCTCTTCCCCCAATAAACTTTTCATTCAATAAAGCAACAACCTCCTTTTAACAGCAGCATGTTTTCAAAATCCATATTATAACTGGCAACCTTCCTATTCAATATCTCTGTTACAGTTTGCATGGAATCTAAGGTGAAAAATTCTGACTTGCAATTATTGTTGTCATGAGATTGACATTGACTTCATTTCAAAGCTTCTGTTATACAATGAACCAATCAGTACACTCCACAGAGTACTTAACGTCCTACAACTGCAAAAATTTTGATCAATATACTAATTAACAGTAACAAATATTATACACTGTAAACAGTTATCTTACCACTGACTGGAGATGTCCTTATGTCCCAGAGCATAACTTTTCCATCATCAGATGCTGTTAGAAACACATTGTTATCTTCTGGATGAATATTTAATCCATAGACTGGATCATCATGATAGTACATGCCAATTGTTTCACCACTAAAAAGATAAAAGCAGAAATGTGATACAGCTGTAATGTATACTGTCTAGTCTGTTGTCTAGTAGTAATCAAAGACTAGAACAGTGTGTCCACAAACATACTTTGCATGTTTGGTCCACTTGAGTGGTATATGAAAGTTTGCTTGAATGACAGATAACAATCTGCATGTGAAGTTGAGCTCGCGATGAACAGATACAAATATATTAGGGTAAAGGTGTCTTGAGGTAATAAGTATTTACTTGTACTGGGAAAAATATTTTTCAGGAAAGGCATTTGAACTGTTGGCGACACTTGGAATTCAATTTCAGATTGCCAACACTTGTAAAAAAATAGTTCTTGACAAAATAATGTTTTGACCAGCGACTCTGCAGGACAGCACATTGCCAAATTATATTTTGTGATTGTATTTGTTTACATTACTCAAATTTACATCTTATTTTCACAAATGAAAAAAAACCTGACTTAACCATTCTGATCACAAAACATAGCCCTTTGAGTTAAACAACATGGAAAGTTCTTTTTTTGACGACCATTTTTATGGCTGCAACAAATTTGCTGAGCTAAAAATCGGAAAACTTATTTTCTCACCCCAGATCTGAGGATCATCATGGCCATTTGCTAAACTACACAGATGATTCCATTTCTTACCACAACTCATAGCCATTGCAATCACCAAGCATCAAAACATTCTTTCCTGATGACACAGGCTTTAGTTACTTGTTGTTGAAGGCTAGCGGTCCAAAATACATGCAGCTTTGCAGAAATCAAACACTTTTTAAATCTATATGGCAAATAGTTGACTGAGAGACTGCGTGCATGCACTCATGGTGTAATTTGGATTAGGATTGTGTTACAATCCTAATTCAAAGCCAGATATATGAGTTCTGTTGCTCCTGATTAAAATAATAATCAATGATTCTGCTGTCTAATAAAGATAATTCTGGATATTTTGGCAGGTATTAAACATGTTTTTGAATAAAATAATTGATTGGTTGATTAATTGATTCATTGATTGATTGATTGACTGATCAATTGATTGATTGGTGGTCACATAGCTAAGTGTCTACATTGTGTAGGCTTGTTATCTGTCATTGTTTGGGCACAGTTTCATAGCTCCTAAGGTTTCTCCCTTCACATTTCTGACCATGAAATAAGACAATGTTGGCCAAAGGTGGAACAGAAAAATGTATATGCAAAAATCCATAGAAGTAGCAAAGAAGATTATCTGAAGATGACAATGACTGAAAAAAGTGAGGAAAAGCCTAGGAGTCTTAGCAAAGAATGAAATTCCCATTCAGTATTCAAAAACTACCAGTAATTAATTTAAATTGCTTTCACTCCCAGCTTGAAATATTGTAATGAAAAGGTCTTACTAAGCATTTCCATCCTCAGCCTTTAACTTCAGCTGATAACACTTACCCCCTGTTGATTTTTCTGGATATTACATGAACCCTTCTCCAGCAATTATTGTTGGTGTCTGAACTACTACTGATACTAACAACATTTTGTACCAAAAATACACTCATTAATTAATTGCTGACTTACGTTGTAAAGTCATGCCGCAGTGCTTGATTGTCATTACCTGTTAACATAAGGGAATAAAGGTTAGAGTTTCCCGTGCATGTCACTCTATCCACTCCTGTTGTTTGGGGACTTAATTTGAGCCCATAGGATCAGGCCCAAGAGTTTTATCACTTTAGGTCCATATTTATAAACTGTACAAATAACAAAACACTTTGTGGAAGAACTCTCACATTGCAGATATATCTTGGTATTATAAATCTTGTAACTAACAACCCAGCCACCATCTTGATCAAATTTAGCACATTTATGTTAGAATTTAAATAATTACGTGTTATTATAATACAGATCATAAAATCAAGAGAAATTGAAGAAGGCATTTTTGAATTGTTTATCTGAAAAAGTCCCTAGGGAAAATACCCTTAGATACTAATGGAGGCTGGCTAACTGGCCATGTCTGCAAAAAACTACAGATTCACCTTCTGGAGGGAAGACTTCCATAAGAAAAGGTCATGGATGCTTATCAGAAATTTGAATTGAGTCCCTAAACAATACCAATCTACATGAAGGTGTGGCTGGAGCTTTATTTGACTCTAACAGAGTTTTATCATGAATGTCCTATATGAAATAACAAGCATCATTGGCCTTTTCATATGGGAGATCCCCCCTCATGCATTTACATCAGGGTCACTTGACCAGAGACCCAAGGCCTTGCAAGTTCCAACCTGATCTGAACATTTTGACCTCCTCTGTACTGTGATCTATTACTGAACAGACATGCAGCAACATGGCATCTATTTATTAAACAGACTGCAGAAATAAAAGGTCACTATGCTAACTAAACATAAGAAACCTACCTGCTGAAAAGATATGTCTGTTGTCATTGTCAAAAACAGTACAGAATATATTAGACCTGTGCTCTCCTTTCATAGTTATTGGTTTTTGAGTTCCATAGACACATTTTTCCACATTCCACACAACAACACGACGATCATCACCACCTTGGAAATGAAAGAGGTAAAACAGCCAATCAAATTACAAATTTTAAATATTCTTAAATTTATTTCCAAAGAGTGTCTTCATTTTACATATCCTTGCTATATCTTAGACTAACTTTAAATTGACTGTTTCAAGTTTTTAATAATTCATCCAGCTCTATATGCCACTGTAAGTAAATTATTACGTGTATGCTGAGCAAGATATTGTGGTTCTCAACTCCCCTGTCAAATTGGCAACCCAACAGGGTGTTGGGGATAACTTCATAAGCTTCATGTAGCATAACATGGTAATATGTTTAGTTTGCACTTGGTTCATGGTGCATCAGGTTGTTGGTAATATGATGGGGCTAGGAATAGTACCACTTCCTTCTGGATGGAATATTAGTCCATTGCTGGGTTACTCCCTAGTGTTAATTTGTCTATTAATTCAACAGAGTGAATGTTCCACAACACAAAGATCCCTTAACCATTCAATTAACCAGACTTCATTATAAGGTGGGCTACCCAAATGTTCCAAGCCTGCAATACTTAGATTAATAAAGATGGGATCCAAAAAGAATTTGCAACCAATTGGGCCTTTACAGGGGGTTGAGGTCAGTCTTCCCCTCTTCTTGATCCATCTTCCACTGGTGCCTCATTAGTATGATAGGAATGCAGAGCTGTCGTTAAGTTTTGATTCACCTGTAGCCTCAATCTTCACACCTGTAGCAAACATGTCACTTTACGAGTGAATTGTAACAACAGGCACGTTCACTGCCCATAACATCAAGAGCCCACTAAACATACGGGCTGTGACAGGTGTTACAAGTTACAGCCCTTATTGACAGCCCTGGGTAACGGACCTTTATATATCACTTTACTGCATCCATGTTAGCCTCCTTTAAGCATTCACTTAAATGGGGGGAGGCACCAACTCCCAGCTGATTTGAAAGGTCAGTTGGAAGAGCACTGCACCAGTACCACAGAGGTCATTAGTTAAATGCTGTTCAAGCCTGAATTTTTTAGGCTTTATGAAGGAAGGGGGCATTTTCCTCGGTTAGTGGGGGGGAGGGGGTGGTTACTCGCACAAACAGTGCATATTCAAGGGATGGGCTTATTCATGACGGGTGTTATTTAAGGGTGCTTATCCAAGACAGGTAGATTACTGAATTGAGTATTCACGAGTAGCTAAGGGGAAATACGTGGAATGAACATACTACATGGAAATACCTAACATTATAACCTAAAAACATTGTCTCTAAACTAAACAAAATCACGAAAAGAAACGCTGATGCATAATTCAGCGTGCAGTTCATCCTAGCTAATCTGGAACTCGGATTTTTTTTTCGAGTTGATATTGTTTCTACCTTGAAAACGTCCTTATTACACTAACAAAGGATCTCGACAAATAAAATATGGAGCTTCCCCTAATCAAGGAGCAAAACAAAGAACAAAATCGAACGTAAGCAAGATGCGCACCTGAAACAATGAATTCTCCGCCATTACTGGAGAATTCTATGGCATTCACACAGCCGAAATGTCCCAGCAAGTCATGGTGGTAGAGGCCAGAGCACCGAGCAAAAGAATCTGACATAAAGGTCTTGTGCACAACAGAGCATCCAAAAGTCTCTGCTAAGCTCTGGTATTGGGGAAAGCTGGAAAGATGCTTACCAATATACGCACGATTTCCGCGAACGGAAGGTCTGCTAAATGACATTTTTATCGCTTTGACACTTCTAAAAGAAAAATTTCAACGGAGAACCTCAATCTCAAAGTTTTAACATAGTGGAACTCGGTCGATCCACAACATTTCTTCGACGCCAAGAAAGAAGAGCCTTACTCCACGAAAGAATCGCGAAAGATTGGGTCGAGTTCTCAGAAAATAAGGTTTCCAGTCTTTCTCGGACTAGTAAAAGGTCACCAAGCTGTTGTTGCCAAGAAGATTCACAACAATCACTTTCACAATCACAATCGCTTATTTTGTGAAGTATTTTATCCTTGGTCTGAATACAATCGACCATTCCAGGTTATTGATATGGACTCCCTGCAGAAGGAATTAGCAAAAATCCAAGTCACAGCTCCAGATATCAATTCTCTACCGTAAGTTCTGTTTTCCCGTTCTAATGTTGAGCTGCACACAACTTGTAGAAACAAAATAAAATTTTAAGACATTTAGGCCTACTTATGCTTTGTTCTCCAAAGGGACGGTTGTGAGCAAGCTTGAAGGATCTATCATAAAAATATATACGCTAAATCAGTTAATACCTGAACTTATAATTCTGGATGTTTTCACTAACGTTGACAGTTTAGTTCGGCTAATGTAGGAACGTTGTCATTGTTCATCAAACCTGAATAATGTTGAAAAGCAATGTGTACAGATTTGTACAAAATTAATGCACCCTGATGATTTCATATCTGCCAATAAAGTGAACTTTCATTGATATCATCCAGTAAACATGGCTTTCAACCAAACCTGGAGATTCTGTGCAGCTTCAGGAAAGATCCACAGCCATCCCTGGAAAGTCATGACTCATCAGAAATTCTTGCATCCTCATCCAACGCTGTACATTGTACAGAGATATTTTTTCTCATGCAAGTGATAGTGGTCATCATACATTTATCTCCACTGATGAATCATGAGTAATGTTTGCTCAGAATGTAAAATTTGACTGCACACTGACCCCGGGGGGGGGGGGGGGGGGGGCCCCCCC
>OMLO01002786.1_pt1 | contig 14281 bp, 6 predicted proteins | sample 1674811 | NCBI WGS metagenome assembly OMLO01 (sample SAMN06265003, study PRJEB25207) | coral metagenome | isolation source: Coral host | place: Mexico:La Bocana,Puerto Morelos, Mexico | collected 2008-11-13
TATCCAGAGGGTATTCATCACTTGGAGTCGATTGCAAAATCTGATTCTTCAGTTGTTTACTTCGCTGCGGCAGAAAGAGACTACTAAAGATAAGGCAGGAGCTCTTCCTCCGATAGTGAATTCAAATGCAAATTTTAATGCCACTGCAAGGGTCTTCTTTCCAGCTGACCAAATTGAACTAACGCCCACTGCTTCCTCTGAGATGCGCTCTGTCGTTTCCGATGTGCCCGTGTTGAGTTTCGTAAGCGATGCCACAGTTCCACAGCTAATCCAGTTCAACTTTACATAGGCTCAGACAGTGACTTAATCTGAGAGCAAAAGGACATGTTATTTTACAGGAAACGTATGACCTTCCTTGAAGTTTTAAAAAACGCATACCTAATTTTACTTCGCGAGCTGTGCTGAAATCGATGCCATAGGCATCGATTTTAGCTTAGCGTAGCACATTATTTTCCAGGGGGGGCTCCGTTACCGGATAGTCTGGAGACATCTACAGGAGTGTAGCTAATTGTGGATACCTCTTTGGGGTCCCTGGCCCTTAATCCAGGGGGGTGGGGTCAGTTTGTGTCCATAGTCTCAAGTCAGTCTGACGGCCGGGTATGTGCTTAGCTGTCCAACGTGACACAATCCTTAAATTGCATGGAATTTCCCAAAGCTGAGTGGGTTTATTTCCTTGGCAGAAGGTTCCATTATTGTCGTGAGGGGGCCTGATAGGTGCGGAGTGGAACCTGACCGCCAGGGGATGGGGGACATTTCAAGGCACTTTAGGTTGCTGTCATTAAGTTATGATTGCAAAGAGCTTTTATCTGATATGATAACAGTTAAGCCTGAATTCATCCACAGGTGGCCAAGAGATTCTAGTGTCATCTCCTTTTTACACTAGATGAATTGTGGAGTGCGGAACTTGGGAAGGACTGCTTACATGACTCTATAGAGTGAGTGCACGTGACGTCATCAAATTCTCAAATGCAAAACTAAAAAGCCCCCAAAATTTTCATCCTCATCAGGCATAAGAGGTACTAAATTTATATCTGTTTGTAACTTTCCTGCTCAATAGCGTCCTTCGTTTGGAAACCAGCGCATTTTGAATTTTGGAGTTACGGCGGTGCTTGACATGAAGCTAAGATTGCGTTTGTCGAAAAATATACACTTATCTCGTGATTTTCAGGAGTTAAATTATCAGGAAAAGTGTTTTTGTAAATGTTTTTTGGTTCGGTTCCGATAATCAGTCGTCTAGATAGCCAAAGTAAGTTCCCAATGTTTACACTATTTTTCGGCCGCCATATTGGAGGACTAAGCAGGTCCTCCAACATGGCGGCTCCATACTAGGCTCTTTAATTTTGCGCGGAACATTTCGACGAATAGCTCAACTTTGGGATAATGCACACACCTTAAACTTAGAGAACTGCCTTCTTTATTTATCGTCTATTATATTACAATTTCTTGACTTTATCCCCTGAATGGTTTTGATTTTATTTTTTATTACGTGACAATGGGTATTAGGCACCAGGTGTTATAATAACTGGGCTGTTCGGAACTGGTTTTCAAAACATCAGGTGTACATATATAAAAGGAGATGGTTCGTATTAGACGTTTGAAACCAGCCAGGGTAGACCCCGTTCTAATGTTCTCAGGTGTGAGAGTTCAAGTTTTACAAGCAAAATAATTAAAAGAGTGAAGACCATAAAAGGTGGAAGCAGGTCTACACAATGACAGTATATCAGTTCTTCCAAGAGAGTAGACCGTTGAGCGCAACTATGGCTTCCTTATACATAAAAAAGATTATAATAGTCTTGCACCTGTCTAACCCCCATGTTAGCGGGAATAATTTCTAAACAATACTAAAAATTAATAGGAGTGACAATCTCTTGAATACTCTCTTACAATTTGGCTTTTTACTTCTATTTCTATACTATTCTATACTTCTTTCTGAAATTTATTTTAGTGTAAAATAGGTAATATAAAAGATGACATTTAATTTAGTGTTATCATAAGGACATATTATAAATATGGAAAGAGATAACAAATGACAATACCGAGATAATTTCAACAGTGAGAGGTGCTCAGGATCTTCAAGACAAAAGGAAACAAAGAAAGATATTCTGGGTTATTTAATTAAGGCTCAATTCTTTCTAGTCACTTTTTTACACTGTGCAGTAAAAATATGATAATCAAATGAACCGAACTGAGACTGCACTTAAAATATTTTACTTACCGAGTGTAAAACTGAGAGTGAGAAAAGTGGGCCATTTCTCCAGCATAAATCATAATTTAAATTCGGTCAACTGTAAACGTTTGAATCTCATTGGGAGAATAAACTGTCATCAATTCACATCATCTTATACACTTAACGTGGAGTGCGCTACTGTTAATATCAAAAGCTAAGGTGGAGAATATCTTTGTGAAAACTCTCAGAACACATGGCCGCCAGAGCAATATTTGGAACTCAAACACCTTTGAGATGACTAAAATGCACGCAAGCTCATGCGAGCTACTCGCGCTCACCCAAACATGATTACACTGACAAGCATTTGAAAACAACAAAAATTAAAACAAATCGCCAAGCTAAGAGCTGGTTCACACTAGCGGCGGAATCGGAAGCGGGATGGGAATGGGAAGCGCAAGGAGCGTTACGATCCAGTGTAAATCAAAAAGGGGAATCGGAAGCGGAGTCGGAGGCTCGACGGAATCGGAGTCAGAAGGATCAGGAGAGTTTCTTTTTCTACCGATTCCGACTCCGCTTCCGTCGCTAGTGTGAACCAGCCCTAATTCTCTTGGGAGATGAATTGGGTGATTTGAACTAAATCAACAATTGGGAGCATTGAGCGACAACTCGAATTTTGGTGGCACAGGTCGAAAGGGATCGAGACACGCGAGATGTCTCGTCTCTTTGTAGCATGGAAATTAAGCCAGTTAGCGGCGCAAGGGGTTACTGGGAGAATGAAAATGGCCGAGGCCAGTGTGTCTGGTATCGATGCATCAAGTTTTAGTATTTTGTTGTGAAAATGTTGTTCTGGAAATTTGTATTAAATTTGTATTAAAGGTGGAAACTAGTGAAGAATTGGAAGGCATATGGTCTGATCAACCGTGGGAGAAAAATCCTAAAGAGATTCGATTCAGTCTCTAATATTAACATAACCGTCAAAATTTTCTGGAGTTAGACAAGTGAGTGGTGAAATTTTGAAGAAGGTGGTCGAAAGAACCTTGGCAAGTGGTACTCATTATGGCGGAATGACTGAGGAAGGAGAGCAGCAAATCCATTGGGTCCCTGAAAAGAACTTTGGAAAGGCATATCATTTGCTAAACTTCCCTGCTAAAACCGACGGTGGAGATGCCAAAAATATGACAGATAGGTGTACCAAGATAACCATTTTTACAATTTGGGAAGCATTGAAAAATAAATGCATGTAAATAGACTTAATTAATTTTCATTTCTTTGTTGTTTGACTGTGGAAAATATATAATTATTTTTAATTGAATCAAGCTACATCTTTGCATTTTGCAACGACTTTGAATCAGACTATCCCATGTTCGCATTTATAAGGGGGGAGGGGGGCGGGCGGGGGGGGAGGAGGAGATTTATATAAGCGAAAAAATTCCTGTTGGTCGGACGCACTTCAATAATAGCCAGATGTTGCTTAATCTCGGCTGTCTTAGTACCGAAAAATCTGATTTACTTTTAATCAACCTAACAGTAATTTCCCAAATTTAGTCAAGTGGTATTAAGTGCACGTGTCAAACGAATCGTTTGACATAAGTGAGAACTCATGTACATTAGGCCGAACGTTTCCTTGCCACTAATTGAGTGTTAAGTTAAAGGTAATACGAAAGAAATGTGTTTGGTCACTCATTATATTTCAACATATTCCCAAATATACACATGGATGCCGTAATGCATTTGTCTTTGCCTCTGGAGTCAACCAAAACAATACGTGCCGAGTCATTTACAAACGCTGCTATGAAACCGACTTTGTTGCAATCTGTCATTTCTAATTCAGTCTAAATATTTTGTTTTTTGCGTCAATGTGCTTTTTTTTTTTTTTAATTTAAAAAAAAAAAAACTGTGGATATGTAAAGACGCGGCTACTTTTGTTCCGTGTATATATTTAAGTTACTTGGTATTTTTCGGCAAAATAAAAAGCAAATACATTAAGCTTCATTACTGTCATCTTTCGATTTCATGATTTGCTCTGATTTTATAATAGTGACTCAGCAAAAGCGTTAAGTGGATTCGAGGTAATATGTGCTGTAAATTCCATTTTCGTTTTTTATTCGCGTATACAATGATCTTCATATTGTAATGTATCTAGCTCTTTTCAGGATGAATAATCTGAGTATTCTACAGTCACTATTCTAAACTTTCAAATCAAAAAAACAAAATTATTTACATAGTGATCAAGAGCAAATAGTCAGGAGCTTGCAATTGAGACAAAATTTCTTTCACCTTTTGTATTTACGAGATCACCAACTATTCTGATTTCTTGAATTTCCGAAATAAGTAACACAATATCTCAGTGTCTGCAAAATTCTACATAGAAGAAGATTTTAGCGCTAAAAGTCCTTACAGTTTAGATTCCATATATAAGGCATCTGCATGACTGACTGAAAAAGCGTTTCTGGCTCCATCATCTTTGGCTTCCGCTGAGCTCTGAATCGTGACAACGGCACTCATTTGTACGGCTGGGGAAGCAGCCTTTAACATTTCATAATGAAGTATCGGATTTGAAGCATATGCAAAACCTGTAAAGGCAGTCGTTAGCAATTTCAGCGAAAGCGAATGTTCCGACCCAGCAGCAAAAAATCGAATGGTCATGTGGGAGATTATTACTGGAAACCATGACACAATGAAAATAGCACCAGTTTTATAAGTAAGTTTGGTGATCTGCGATTCGTATCTGCGATGTAGGGATCGGGACTGAGGTAAAGGCGATGAGCGAAGCCCTCTTATGACGCGAATGAATGTCACCACGATAATAAGAATGGCCGAGACATTGAAAACTGTGCCAAAAATGGTGATGTAAGCGTTGAAGAAGCCCCTCGATGTGGAAGAATGAGATATTAAATTAAAGGGATCGTATTGAGGGCACTGCGATTCGTCTACAGTAAGCAGTATAGCAAAGACTACAGAAATAATTATGGCCATCAACCAGACAATTAGGATAACTTTTTTCACGTTCTCAAGATGAAAACGTCGCCGGAGAGGACGACAAATGCAGTCTTGGCGATCCATTGCCATTAGTGACAATGTTATGGCGTTGACGGTACTACAGAAGAATGATAGAACCACACGAATTTTACACAGAACAGCAAGCTCAATCCCGTCTTGTTGCTTCATAAAGTATGTTCTTACTGCAATTGATATAAAGATTGGCATCACAACAATTGAGGACAAGAGTCCGACCGACGACAGGTTGGCAAGCAGAAAGTGTGGAACTTTCCTAAGGTCACGCCGTCTTTCGAGTAAGAGGAAAACTTTGGCGTTTCCGTAAGTGCCTGCGACAAGGAAAACTACTGTCAAAACAAGAACACTTACTTTAACACCTTGCGGAATCTGTGCCAGAGAGTCACTTGCACGTGTGTGATTCATCATACACAAGTTTTTGTCTTCTCTCAGTAACTTAGCTCAACTTGTCGACCGTTGGTGACTTGACCAATCTGGCACTTCTTACTAGTTTTTCGTTGTTGTTGCATTGATAACCGGTATTTACAGACTGACTCCAGTTATCACTCTTGGTCGTATATGTCTTTTCCGCATAAAGTGATCACGTAGAGTGTTCTGTACTTTTTCCTTGTTGACTAACAGCGGCTAAACATTTCCGATCGCCAGATTCAATCGGTCAATCTTTCTTAAGTCTACTGCTTAATATTAACAAGATGTTACTTAATCTCTGCTGTCTAAGTATATGGAATGTGTTCAAAAACTGGTTTTCTAATATTCGACTTAACTGTAATTTCCCAAATGTAGTAAATTGGTATTACGTGCACGTATTTACAATGCCGCGACGTGAATGATAGTTTGACATCATTGAGAACTCATATACATTATAATACGGTGAACGTTTCCCTTTCATTACGTAAGTGTTAAAAGTTAAAAGTAATACGAAAAAAAAAGTGTTTTTGGTTACTCAGTATATTCCAACATATCTTCCCGCATAGTCATACTTTTTTCATATTTCCCGCATATTTTCATGTGATGGTGAACATGATTGGTTATTCTGCATTGAAACTTCAGATTTTTAAAAATGGAAAATTCAAGTTTAATTACAACGCATTTATCTGTACCTCTTGAGTCAGCCGAAACAATAACTGTGGTTTGGCCCAATCGTTGCTATGAAACCATAACAAGACTCTGTTGCAATCTATAATTTCTGATCTACAGAATATTATCCAGTCTAAATATTTTTTTTGCTTTACGGTGTTTTTAGCACTTGTTCATCTTTTTTTAAAATCAGAAACAGTGAATTCTGTTACGTGTACTTATTCAAGTTATTTGGTATTTTTCGGCAAAATTAAAAGCAAATACATTAAGCTTAATTACCGTCAAGTTTCGCCATTGTTATTTGCTAAGTTTTAAAAGCCTAGCCACTCAGCAAAAGCGTTAAGTGGATTCGAAGTCAATATGTACTTTAAATTCCATCTGCGCTTTTTCCCGTATAGACAATGATGTTCATAGTGAAATATATCTAACAGTCACTCCGCTAGACTTTCATTCGGAAATGGTGATTATAATTGAGAGCAACAATACATGTAAAAATTTACACTATCACTGATCGTCTTGTTTATTGGGAACATTGCTCAATTTCTCGCGTCCCCAGACAACTCGAACGATTTATTCCACGGAATTATTACCCCGAAGTTTTGGTCTAATTTCCGTTTACCTTGGAGTAACTGTTTGGAGAACTCGGGATTTAATTGCACTGCGTTGAAAATGATTCGCGCTTAAGACACAATTTGTGATGACCCTCTTTGAAATTGCCGCTTAGCGGAAGGCATGAGTCTCCGAAACCACAGAAAATAGACGCATAATTTCTTATACAGTTCTGCCGTGTTTTCAATTTCACAAATGGTACAACGAACATGACAAAGAAAGATTTTTTTTTCATGTTTACTGTTTGCTAAAGTGCAATGGTGAATAAAGTGCATTAATAGGTGAAGTCCGATTGGAGACAAACGGCATGTAAGGTTAAAACCTGCGGCAAAGAGATACACGTATCACGTGCATTGCCGATTTTTGTCAATTTCTCTGGAGGGGGGCTCGAATGACACCAAGTGTGTTTAGCTATGATTCAGTGGAAGAGGAAAAATACATTAAAAAAACACCGTGATACAGTGATTTGGTGTATTCTTTTTTTATTCTGATTCTGACTCATATTGACAAAACGTCACTTCAGGTATAGTCAGGGTAGCTTACGATGCATTTTCCGATGTGTGTACTTACAAGCTAGGTTGAGAGCTACAAGGCTTGAGCAAATTCAAGTGATCAGATGAGTAATGGTTCGTACAATCGGACTATGTACAGGTGCTCTGTTTCACAATCTCCTGGTTGTAGGAGGACGCTGGCTGACAGCGAATCAAAAACGTGTTTGGGATCGTATTTATACTACACAAGAGCGCTAGCAAATGTAAGTAAATTGGGAAAGGAATCGTTATGTTTAGTTGGTGTTGAAAATAGGCCCTTAAAATCGAAATCGAAATCTATTATTCGACTCGAAATACTAAGAGTCAGCGCACGCGTATTCTCGCGTATTCCAATACTTTGTCCTTGCGACAGGAATTATCACGATGTTAGCAATTTTGATTCTAGAGAAAAAAAAAATTATCACTCTAACTGTCTTTTTTTACTATTTTACAGGACTTTCAAGTTCAAAGCATGCTTCCTTGGTCATTGTTTTTTCCTTTGGTCAATTTTATTCTGTAGATGTAAGGCCTGATATCTATTACCATTTTTATTTATTGTAAAAAAATATTTTTAACCATTGTATACTGGAAATCCTTGCTTTTTATAACTTTTATATTTCATTTTCTTTTTGCAAGCAAATGCAGACTCGTTACGCATCCCTATTGGAGGACAGCTCGTTTACGACACGATGTCAAAAACGGCAGACCTCTGTCTCTCACCGCACATGTGTCCACCGTGCCTTCTCGATGCTCTTTGCCAGCAGGAAAACAAGCCAAACGTGGCTACTACTGCCGCAACATATTCAACTGAAGTTTCCTCATCATCCACTTCACCATCTCCTACGGCAACGACCTCTTCAAGTACCGAGTTAATCTCGACAGCGTCGGTTTCAACCGCTGACACTAGTGCACCGACTGAAGAATCGGCCAGCAGCACTCCAACGCCGACTGCATCAAGTAGTACCACAGACCAAACACAACCATCAGCGTCCCCGGTGACATCTACCACGGAAGCCACGGAAGCCACCGAAGCCACGGAAGCAACGGAATCAACATACACTGCCAATACAAATCCTACAATTGCAACAACAGTTGGTGGTGGAATGGAATTGGAAGGAAGTGAGATGCTCCTTCGTGTATTCCTGTTTTAGGAAGGTTTTTTAGTTTTTCCCTTTAGTAGAGAATGTCTCTGATAGTTTAACGTAGCAGTAGTTATTTGGTAGGATAAGTATGTTCGTAAAGCCAGTCTAGTACACTTTTTAGTGCACAAGTACACAAGTAGTAGAGAACTTAGCACTAAATGTTATTTAAAAATGTTATTTAATGTCGTTAAAATTTATTGACAAGGAACATTTTCACTTTTCGTTTTTAACGGGAACATTAGTAGAGTACAGTACAGTACAGTAGTATTCGGCACCTGATATCATATGGGAGAGAAAGCCAGCGGGATTTAATTAGTATAGCGCCAGAGCATGCGACATGACGACCCCAGCGAGCACTCGAAACCTCGCTGTTCGCTCAGACTTCTAATGGTTGCCTAGTAATAGTTTGGCCACCTGATCATGCAATGAATTCTGCTAAAAACAATTTTTTTTGATAAACATAAACAAGATGAAATGATTTTCTCCTGATATAAACTAAAAGCTTCTATTTTTGCTGTTACAGATGCTCTTCAAGTTGGCTTAAAGGAACATAACAGGTATCGTAAAATACATAATTCACCTCCATTATCTCTGAGTTCGCAGCTGAACAGTGATGCCCAGTCGACTGCGGAGAAAATTGCGTCTCAAGGAAAACTTGTTCACACTGACGACTCGCAGTTAAAAGGGCAAGGAGAGAATCTAGCGAAATTCTGTGCCTCAGATGAAACCCCGGAGGAGATCATGTCAATAGTTACTGAGAGATGGTTAGTAAATATATTACGAGAATTTTTACCATTTAACAAAAAGAATCCCAAGTTACCATGCGTCTGCTCAGCAATAGATAACAGATGACGTCAAAATGACAAAGCAAAACAGTGGCACACGAGGCAAAAGCGGAGTGTGTCACTGATGTTCTTACCGCACGTTCACGTCTTCTGTGATATGTCACTGAACCGACGCACGGCAACATGGAATTCTTTTCGTTTTATGTAACAAAGGATTAAACTACTACAGAAAAAGCTTCTTTATTTCAAAATTTTTGAACATAACTCGAAAGCCAGCCTTTGCCCAATTTGGGGAACACGAAAAAAGCCATTTGACGAAATATATTGTCTATACAAAATAAAGGGATCTTATTGGTTGCTACGCGTAGCAACGAGTTGTGATTGGTCGTGGAAAATAACGCCGCTGTCAGACTTGTAGGAGTTGAAATATACGCTCGGAAAACTTGCGGTTGCAGTCAACACTGGGGTTAAATCGCTTCTAGTTTTGAGTGAAAGGAGGGTTAATGACGGTGGAAATTTGTGCTCCTCGCATTTTCTGAAACTGGAACAGGTTTTACTTTATTTTTCCTGCTTCTCGTACCTGTTCAATGCCTGGACAAGACGTTTTTGTGCCTTATGTTTGCCCAGCCACGTAAAATATTACTACATTCTCAAATCTCCGCCATTTTAAAACAGAGGAAAAAACTCTGTAATCATGTCGTCAATTGTGCATCTGTTCTTTGTTAATAGATCATAGGCGAGAACCAATCAAAATGCGAGAATAATTTGGGTGATTATATAAAGTTGTCTTGATGTTGTTAGTTGGTGGATAGACAACTAGATTTAGTGTGGTGTCTTCAGGTATACGCCTTTTTTTTTTTTGGTTTTTTGTTTTGTTTTGTTTTTTTTTTATTGAGACAAGTATTAAAGACTTGCAATGATTTATACCTTTACACACTCATGACTGGCTGTTACTGATCTCTTGGTGACCATATACCACCCCCTCCTCCCCCTCTACTAGCTGTCAGGTAAACGCCCATGGGTTGGTGCAATTAGAAAGGCAAAAATATACCTGGGTATGTTTGTTCTTCAGTTGAGAGTCCATTACATACTCAACCATCCTCAACGCCATTTTTCACTCACCAAAGTGAATAGATGGATGGATGGATGGATGGATGAACTTAATTGATTGATTTTGCCAGATCTCTATTTCTTGAATACTTACACGCTAAAGACGGTAATATATTATACAGGTTAGTATTCGCTTACATCAAATTTCGAACTCAACTCATCTTATTTCTAACATGACGCATAGGTACAAAGAGGTTTGCAAATACGACTTCAGCAAACCCGGTTGGACAAGCTCAGTCGGTCACTTTACACAGCTCGTTTGGGCCTCCACCCAGGAACTTGGACTTGGTTGGGCCACCAATGATGAGGGTGGCTCCACGTGCTACTATGTTGCAGGGCGTTATTATCCTGGGGGAAACATTGACAACAGATTTGAGGACAATGTGATGAAAGGCAGTTTTGATTCGTCTTATTGCAATTCTAAAAGACACGAATTTAAGCAATTAAGAAAATTAAGAGACTTGATTTGGCCAAAGTGGTATCGCTTAACCGTTGGACAATTTTATTAAGCTATAGCCTGTAGGTAAATCATTTTTATTTTCGCGGTACTGTGTAAACTGCTGTGATGTTGATTGTTCGTAGTTTTCATGTCGTACTTAATCAACGTTTTTGATATTTTCTGATACAGTAAGTAAATTTCTTTCTTATGGAAAATAGAGATATACAGAGAGAACAATTTTTGTGAAATAAGAACTATAACAATCACAGTTTACCCTGGTATGTAAATAATATAAGTCAGTAAATATTAAATCTCGAAGATCCACAGAAGCCATTTATTAAACTCGCCTGATTGACTAAGTACTACGGATCTCAAGCTATTTGACAACAGGGTCGGGAATGGAAAGGTGAATCTGGTTCTATTTGTTTTACCAAGCTAACATTTTTCGTAATCATGATAAAAATCGGCGCCCTCAATTGCCTTAAAATATTTCATAATTAGCCTTAACAGGCTTAGCTAGTTTGACTCTGGATTCAGCGTGTCCTGGTTCAAGCTCTAACCGGAATCAGTGCGGTGAGCTTTAGTTAAACCCATATTCGAGTTGTATCACCATTTTTTTTTACCCAGAATTACCACAATATATGGGGGTAGGGGAATAGCAGTGCTGCAAGACAAACTTCCCAAGTGCTGACTAGACCAACCTAATCCCGAGTTTAGCGCAACGTAATCTATTTATTCCTTATTTTAACAATAATAATAATTATAATAATAATAATAAATTTGTATAGCGCTAGAACTATAGAAGAATATTCAAAAGCACTTCAGACATTAAGTTAAAATAAATGAATAAATAGAAATCTCTAAAAATGTAAAAAACCCTAAAAGCTACAATAATACAGAAATTACACAAGGTAATTGACCGTAGTTAAGGTAGAAGATTCAATATTATCTTTCAAAAGCCTGGTGCATGAGGCAGTCGGCAATGATCCGACGAAATAAACAGGTGCATAGCGAGCCTAGGTGGTCTTACGGGAGGTGGTCGCTTACGAGAGTTAACACCATGTTGGATAAAAATTCTGCCTCATTAGAATATGCTAACTGAAGAGACATACCCCATGCGTGTGCCAATGTCGATGCAATGGTTCATTCATGTGGAACGACAAATCCAGTTCTTTCACTGAGAAATTTACGTATCTTGCACTACTTAAAAATACGAAAATGTTACAACACCTTAATATCCAATTTCCGCTTTGTTATCTTTAAAGTGATCGCTTACGGCTGGTTACAAACAAAAGAAAATTTCAAAATTGTTCGTGGCTGCCTACGAGAGGTGATCGATAACAAGAGGCTCCATGTATGCTGATTTGACTGGGAAGCTCTTGGTATTTCGCTTACGACAGGTGGTCGCAACCCGATGTTCGACTGTATAATTCTATGAACGGGAATGGGTTGCACATTCCTTAGAAAATCTTTGTAATTTTATCGTACTTTGTCAATTCTGATTATTAGGAGTAATTAGATCACATAACCAAAGAAAAATCTACGCTCGAGCTACTACCAAATACGATTTCGTAACTGAATCCTATAAATTTTTATTAGAATCTCAGGCGTGGTGTCGTGCCCTTTCTCTGTCTTACTACTATAAACCAATCAAATGGCGTTGTGAAGAACTCCGTGTAATTCTAAGTGTTTTTAAGGGAAAACTTTCACTTGAAATTACAAGTAAAAGGGTATTTCAATTTCATGCTGACTGGTACGTAAAGTGGTCTTTAGTGACTGAATTCGGTCACAAGCTGAACACCAGCGACTTTCTAACAATCCTATACTTAATATTCATGATGACTTTTGTAAAGCTGTTAGCGTTGAAAACAAAGGAAATTCTCCGACAACCACACTTTGGCGTCTTCGAACGAGGTGAGTGCTAAAAAAGGAAGAGATATTTTGATTCTTGAAACCGGTTTCTTGTTTCAACTAGATAACGACAAATATGTGAAATCTTATGTCATCAAATTACTATTAAGTCCCACAATAATTGGTCGAATACATTCATTTCAAAACTACATTAGTAGGTGTGGAATTACGCAGGTAATGTCAAAGAACGAAAATTGGTTTAGCGTCTTTCTGACAGAGTATTTTGAATGTCTTTGTTTTCTCTAGAAATGTTTTTTAACTACTCAGACTAAACAAACCAGATCTCCGTACTAGCCCGTGGATTACGTCTTAAATTATGCAATAAATGTAGAGGAACCTTGAAAAAGCGAGCTAGTTCGCTTTGAACAGATCTGCTTGTTTATTTAGTACTCGTAATAAACGTACTTTAGTTCATGTAATGCAAAATATTTCTCATCACTTCCTAATCTTCCTTCATTTGACTTGTTCTAATAAGGTCGCGTGGTATTGAATGTCGTCCATAACAATTCAATCACTCCTCCTATTGAACGAACTAATTGCTTGTCCCTTAGAGAAGTAAACTTGTCTCCAAAATGTCAAGAATGCAACTGATTGTAATTGCAATTTGCAATTGGGAGAAAGCGAAATTGTGATGAGGAAGGTTTTTTTTTATTTTCTGAGTTATTAGCTCTGTTACAACCTAAAAGCAAAATTGTGTTCGGAGATTGAGTCGAGCGAGTCATCAAATAGAGTTAACGACATAGGCCTAGTATATGTCACTTCCTTCATCGATCAGTTTAAACAAGACCAACTGAACTAAGCTTTCTTATGTGGATCATTAGCGCCATGGACGTGAAGATATCCTTTTAAAAATGCGTAAAATATTGGACAAATTTGGAATACTCTTGGATCTAAACTAAGACAGGAAGAGCTCAAACTATGACGCTATCGCTTTCCTTTTCAGTGAGTTTTATTTTGTAGTTATTAACTTAGTCCTTGTTTCATTTGTAGTGTTTCTTCTTGAAATAGTATAATAATGCTGCCTTTCATATTCCTGGCCTTAATCCATGCAAAACATGCCACAGCGGGTAAGTGAATTGTAGTATATTTTTTTGTCATTAACACTTTTGTCTTCCTATTTGTTATTATTGCTTCCAGTGTAACCTGAGCCAGAAAAACACACCAGCCACAGTGAGAGTAATCGCAATGCTTGTTCTAAAAAGAACAAATGTGATTCATGATTCAAGCTATTTATTTTGGGAAAACATCGAATGCGTAACCTCTCTTAACCATCCATTGATTGAAATTAAAATAAAATTAAGATAAATACCAGTTATTTCGTGTAGTGTGAACGTTGGGGTGAGGGTAGTTCAGAATAACCCTCACCCGAACGTTCACACTACTACTGACTCCTGATACTCTTGGGTTCAAACAATATACTATAGAATCGCATAGCTGAAGGTAAACTCGCGCTCTGATTGGCTATCGAAGAGAGGGTATTTAGCGTGGAATTGCAC
>OMLO01002787.1_pt1 | contig 14280 bp, 9 predicted proteins | sample 1674811 | NCBI WGS metagenome assembly OMLO01 (sample SAMN06265003, study PRJEB25207) | coral metagenome | isolation source: Coral host | place: Mexico:La Bocana,Puerto Morelos, Mexico | collected 2008-11-13
AACAAATTGTAACACTGTCCAAATATAGTCATGATTCTCTCAATATCTGTCATCCGTAGGTAACAGATATCCTGCGATATACATAATTTTGTACGCCGCAACAAGCTAAACAAGCAAAGTAAAAGAGTTTTTTATCAATTTGTTGAATAATAAAACAATTATCCTGCTCAATCTTGCGGAATATCGCCTGATTTTAGTTGACTTGGCCTACAGCCTCGTCGGCTGAGTATCAGGCATTTCGCAGGATAATTGTTAAATACTAACCTGGAGCATCATATATTGGCTCCTGTACAAGATTGACTTTTCTGAATCCCATGTTACGGCTAACACTTGACTGTTCTTTACCAGAGGAGCTCATAAACACCACCTGTTAATGACAAATGCAAAAAAGGCAAAGTCTGCATTTGAACCAGGTCGGTACTTATCTCCAATTCCAGTAGTATGAAGTTGCAAGAAGTATGGGATGGTAGTCTATTGCAGGGTTAAAATTTCCACTAGAATTAAATCTGCCAGTACCCATTTAATATATACACCTGGGTGGAGAGAGACACTCTGACAGTTAAGTGTCTCACCCAAGAACACAATATAATGACCCTGGCCAGGACAGTATGTTCAAAAATGTCATTTGAAGTAAATTTGAGAACAGACACCCTGCTTTCGTAATGATACAGTACAATACAAAGTCTGTTGTCGTTTTTTGGTTACCTTAACAGTGTACAAATTAGGTTTTCCATAACCTTGAGGCCACCAAGGTTTTACACCATCTTCCTCCGTAAAAGACATCACTGGTAATGAAACTTTCTGTAAACCTTGTGACAGTTTAATGGGAAGTTTCTGAGAACGTGACAACTGAGGAAGGCTGAGAAGGAGCGTACCAATCACGCCATCTTCAGCTGCATCAATAAATGTTGCTACTAACAACTGCCATGTAGCATTCATGGAACCTGAAAGAGAGCACGTCAGAATTTTAATTAAATTAAAGTTTTAATTAAAAGGTGACTCAAAACCAGGGCTCATGTTGACACAGAAATTGTCTGAATCCCATTTGCTCACTGGGTACAATGTAACGTTATCTAGAATGAAAAACATGGGTAACCATACTAACAAAAGAGACCCAATCACTTAAAGGTTAAGTCTGCATACTACCCCCTCGATGTGATGCTAGTCCATTACAGGGTTACCCCAAGCATTAAATTCACTGGCACCCATAATTATACACCTGGCCCAAGTTGTTTGAAGGCTGGATTGAATAATGCTATCCGCTGGATAAATGCTAGTTAGCAGATATGTGTTAACAAAACAAACCATGCTATCTGCTGCATAGTGATGTATCCTGTGGATAGCATTATCCGTCTTTCAAACAACCAGGGCCTGGGTGGGGAGAGAGGCACTCTGAGAGTAAAGTAACTTGCCCAAGAACACAACACAATGTCTCCGGCTAGGACTCAAACCCGCTCAATCCAGGGATGAGCACACTAACCATAAGGCCACCACACCTCCACAAGATCAGGTAAAGGAACTTGATAATCACATTCATTGAAATATCAACTATAAAAGACCATATCCCTTTCAATTATCTTCAAAATAAGTATTGCATTGGGTGTGAAGTGCCATTCAAAGTCAACAGATAAACCAACAATTATATAATAATAATAATAATAATAATAATAATAGTAATTTTTTAATTTTTTTTTATACTAGTTACACCAATAATAACCATACATAATTACACAACAATGCTAACTATTAAAATCCTAGTTACAATCAATTTGCTTGAAAAAAAGAAAAAAAAACTAATTCATTCAAAAACACTATTTTTCTCATTTTAGTGTAATTTTTACCTAGTTTTCTTAGTTCTTAATTGTATTTTATATCAGAGGGCCACTGGTTTTTCAGTTTTTTACTGTTATGTGTTCACCCTCTTAAAATAACATTGATTATTATTATTATAATTATTACTATTTACAATTCTTGTCGATTTAGAAAGAGTTAATTTAAGTAAGAAAAATTTATTTGAATTAAAAACATTTCATTTCAATAAAAAAAAAAATAAATAATAATAATAATAATAATAATAATAATTACACAATATTTTAAGAGGAGGCCTCCAATCACCATAAGGTGGTTTTCAGGAGGGTCCTCTGAGAAAATAAAAGTTAAACCTTGAAAATACATTAAAATCTAAAATACAATAAAAGGACAAAAACCTATGTGGTAAGTTAACTAAGATTAAAAACTGAAACAAGAGTTAGAATACTACTAATTAAGGTTAAAATGGTTCAATAAAAACTGTTTCAGTTTGCATTTGAAACACGGCATCAGTTTCTTTAAAGCACTTGGTAGTGTTGCCCAGTCATGAATGGCTTTATAATATGTTTTACTTTTTCCCCATTCCGTTCTTGGCGTAGTGACTTTGGGGATGTAGCCATTTCGGGTATTGTAACCGTGTTGTTGGTTCATGGTGGATCTGAATACACTGAAATGTTCGGGGATGCTTTGCAAAAAAAATTGCAAAATTAACTGTTAAGATGTACAATGAACTAACCTTTACTTGGTGTTACTGTAATGTCCCTTATCACAGCTGAATCATAAGCCTGCAGCGAGACATTCCGCCTGTAGCCAAATCAAACAAATGAGAGCATTGTCATCAGACATAGCATTTAAGGGTGAGCACATATTGTAAAACAACTCAGCTTTGTCTCTGTAACAGCACACACTGAATACAACACAAGAAACACCATTCAGGTGCTGGATTTTAGGATTTTTGGTTCAATTTCCAGTCTTCTTGGGAGTTCAGTTCTCATCCTTCCTGAATGGCTGGATCATATTCACAATGAGTTACAACGAACATGGGCTAACAAAGCAAGTGGAAATGGAATCTAACCAGGGCTGCATACTAAAAGTTTTAATAGTAAAAAAAATTGTATCTAAAGTGTTTACTTAACTCTGTTTAGTTAAGGAACAAGCAAATGATGAATATCACACAATAATAGTAATTATATTTTTTATATGACATACTAGTATGACTAAGTTTAAGGTGGCTCAAAACTGTTTCCAGCACTTTCCAAGATGTCAATTTTTATGGGTCGCTATAACCACTCCTTATCAGTTGAATGCAAAAATCATGGTACCAAGAAACTGCTCAATCATTGGTGAGCATGTTGCTGTTCAATGACCCCCATTTTTTTATTATCAAATTATGATAAGCATGGTAAGATGGAACTTTTTCCAAAAAAAAATTATGTAGCGTGGATTCAGAGCCACCTTAAATTTTCAAAAATGCTTATCATAATTTCATATTTAAAAATGGGGGTCACCTAGATCAATTATGAGTTACAAGCACCTAGAGGTAAAATTAAGAGTCGTTTTAGCTGGTCATATTGTTGGGATGGTATATAATCTGTTATATACAAAGAATGCCGTAATTTGTTTACCAATTGAGCATTTGTATGATACTGTTATAGCATCACTTGTTAAACAGTGGGAGTATTCATCCTTCAGAGTATAGCTGTTAGTAAGTGCTGGAAACTGTTGCCAGCTTCCTTAACAACCTACCAAATTCCTTGTGGAACAAAGGCTGGTCCCCAATCCTAAAAGAAGCATTTAGCAAAATAGACATGAGGCGTGCACTTTTTTAATTTAACCCTGAGCTTCTAAAGGTGGTGGAACTGGTTTCTTTGACAACCAATAATAAAATCATCTGCGGAAAAATTCAGAGAGTTTTGATAGGGACATGCATGAGGAAGCGTTCTAGAGTCAAATTGCTCTGAAAAATAAATTACTGAGTTACTCAATGGGAGTCGAACCTATGACCTTTCAGAATACCGGTTGGGTGCTCTAACCACTGGGCTATAGAAGGCTCACAGCGAGCGAGGTCGTAAATGAGGTTGTCATGTGTGACACACCTCCTGCCATATTTGCAAGGCTCAATATGTCGAAATGATAAATGTGAATAAATGATATTAAGTGAAATGGTGACTTGGGTGAAGTAAAAAGAATGAATGAGTGTTCTCAAGTCAAATTACTCAAAAAATAAAATTTCTGAGTTCCCCAAAGGGAGTTGAACCCATGACCTTCCAGAATACTGGTTGGATGCTTTATCCAAGTCACCATTTCACTTAGTTATCAATTTCATCATCTTTCACAAAGCCATGATTTTTCCATGAAATTTGAACACTGTAATTCATGAAGTAACCTTTTATGGCCATGAAGAATTTATAAGAACTTAAACACTTGGATTATTCACTCTTGATTTCTATCATGCATAGAAATTGAGAGCAAATGTTCTAATTGTTTAAATATAAATCTACTAGTCGTTCAAAACTTAAATCCTCATCAAAGACCTCTAAAAAAAATGCAAAGAAGCGGCCATCATTTTGTTAGCTAGCGCACAATATCATGCTACATGTACTCGTTATCTACAACGAAATAGATAGTGAGTGGCGTACCCAATCAGAAAACAGCATTTGTTATAGATTTTGTAGGTGGTAGATTTCATAGATTTCAAAGATGGTGGATGATACTAAAACTCAATAGAAACAGTACCTAATGATGGTCTGAGCAAAGAGAAATCCCATTTTGATGAGCAAAATAAACCACCCATTTTCTCTTCTTTTTCTTTCCAGGTTTTTATCACTTTTTTTATATATTAGTTTATTCATCTGTGTTCCAGTTCATTTCAGGGCATAGCAGCGAGCAAAGTATAGCTCATAGCCAACTGTATCATAGCTATAAGGTGTGTCCAAAACTATATCAAACTGATTTGAGAATCACCAATAACAGGGGACACAAATTTCCACCATCACTAACACTCCTTTTATTCAAAACTGGAATCAAATAGCCTAACCTTGACCACAACTTCAAATTTTTCAAGTGTAACTTTTTAACTCCTACAGTATTCAAGCCAACCTCCAAGCTTTTTCACCTCACAGGGCTGTTCTGATGGCAAAAACTGACTTGATTTTCCAGCATTTTCTTTAAGATTTGTAGATTTTACAGTTCAATTCTGCTTTTGCCGTAAGTTTTCATTCCAAAAGAAGCGACCCTTGAGTCACAGTGGCATGATTTTCCTGGACTAATCACTATGCATAGCAACCAATGAAATAGCTTCATTTTTTATAGATAATAGATTACATAAAATGGCTTTTTTCGTGTTCACCAAAGTGAGAAAGGCTGGCTTTCAAGTTATGTTGAAAGACTTTGAAATGAGAAAGCTTTATCTGTAATAGCTTGTTTCTTTATTATATCAAACAAATAGTTTCCATGTTGTAGTGCTTCTGTTCAGTAACAGACCACAGAGGACATCAAGATGTGGTCAGAATATCAGTGACACACTTCGTTATCGCCTTATGTGCCACTTTTTGTTCTTACCACATTTTGACATTATCTGTGATCTATTACTAAACAGATGCATGGTAACATGGAATCTATTTGTTAGATATAACACTCATGAAACTCTGAGAGCTCAGAAAAGTGGTGCAAACACTGAGTCGCCTAGTCGGGCTTCTGTTTCCACAACAGCTTCCACTTGTGTTTCTATAACTAGAAAGAAATGCAATATTTTCTATTGCAGACACAGATCTCAATAGCACATGAGAAAATCCTCCCCTCTTATCTCTTTTCATTTAAAATTGACATCCGATAAAATGTTACCTTCTATTATGACTAAAAAATAAGATCTTGTCTCTTACCCAACTAAATGAGCATTGTTCTTTTCTGATAAAATTGCCATGACACTCTCCACGTTGTACAGGGACTGGACACTGTGGGGGTACACGATAAGGATATTTTTTAGCCTGCCCTTTAGCATACAACACAGCTGAGGTGAAGCGCACTACAACAGCATTCAAACCAGTCTTGAGAACCCCCTTAACATTGAAGATATACCTATGAAACATGTTTTTTGACTCGCCAACTTTAATGCCGTTCACCAGAATTGTAGCAACTGTGTCCAGCCCTTCAAAGACCAGAAGAATCTGCCTTTTTGATGTGATATCTTTAGAAACTGTGAGAAAGTACATACAGTGATATAATAAGATATACTTAATGATTATCAGCTTTTGGAACATGTAGATAAAATGTACATATTACAGTGAATATTTTGTTTCGTGTACAGCTAGATTATGGGACATACTACGATCTCATCCTCTGGTGCTGTGTAATATTGTAGTGGGGAGGGGCTTGTACTGTTATATACCCCCAGAGTGTATGCTGGCATGAACCATGTGCTCACGGCAGGTCTTACTTTGCTGCATTAGTCTGTGCAGAATAGCAGACAGACAAGACAATATCTTGGTCAACAAGTTGGAGATGAAACATGGAGATAGCACATTGATCACGGAAAAAATTCCCATTGTCTATTAACACCAATACCAAATAACAAGATAGCAGCAATTACAGAGTTGGTGGAGAACAGTTGCAGGAGGGATTCTTTAATTTGGTGGTGGCCAAAAATTGCAAACATACATATAATGTTTTTGAAACACAACACAATAGTTTGGAAACACAACACAAAATTATCGAAACACAACACAAAATTATCAAATCATTGAAACACAATGAATGCAGAATCGATGTTCGATTATACAACATATAATTCTATCATTAGTCAACCGCTGACACTTTATGCGCCTAACCTATGTTTGCTGGTTGTGTTAGTGAGGAGGTAGTGCCGAGGTAGTGAGGATGGGTTCTTTATAAAATGCTTGAACTGCTCAGAGGAACTTGAGGAAATGTAGAAATTCTGTTGTAGATGTGGAGCAGCTGTTGACAAAGAGGAGGTTCTCATACATTATTATTTTCAGTGTTGCTTTCCTTACTTGGTCATTTTACTCTCTTTGAAAAACTACCATGCAGTGGAAATTTTTACAATAACTGTCTACTTTGTCGCGCGCTGATTGGCTCGTTTTTATCATCAATAAGAGCACCAGTCAGGATTGTTCAAAAGTTGGATAATGCTATTCACCGGATAAATCACTTTCCAGCAGATAGCGTGGTTTGTTTTGTTAACTCAGACTTGCACGCGCTGCTTTATGCAAATGAGCTACTTGTACTCGTCAGACTTGCCTTTCAAAAACTTTAAATATTCCCGGCATTTGACCAATTTCAGGTCTTGTTATTGTAAAAAACAAATTGACACCAGTTTTTTATGCGTCTCTCCTCTTATAGAGCCACGGCAGCCATGCAGTGTAATTTTCAAGGATCTAGAACAACAATCAAGAAGGATAAAATGACCACCATCTCTCGATGTGCTGGTTCGCAGGAGACAATCTGTACCTATGTGCATTTAATCCTGCTTGATTGTCGTTTCCAGATCCTCGAAAATAACACCATTCTCAGTACCACAGTCTGTCTGAAGACCTATCGGACAACCTCTGTTTGATTTGACACAGTCGTAAAACAATAAAGCTACTTGGCACTTGACCATTGTTCGAGGGGTAAATTTTTAACCACCATGAATAGAAAAGCCGTACGGCTTTAGCTTATCGTAGCAGTCGATGTGCCAAGCAAAATTCGGGCCTGGATTAGTGTACACCCTTCTCCTAAGTATATGAGCCCTTTGCAGGGCCAACTTGGCGTAAAATTATTTCCACCTTTCTTCTTGGTGCCTGTATTCCGTTATCCATATGAAGGGTACGCCACTTAGCTCGATAACCTCTTATGCAGCCAGGCCCATCTAATTCACTCTAATTCTAGCCTGGAAAATTTCGCCATCGTCACCTTCTGTATTCCTTCTTCGTAACCTGTACTCGCGAAGCCTGTTGTGTAAAGTACGCATTGATATTTTCATTGCATATGGTACTTTATCAAAAAGAGTAAAATAACCGAGTAAGGAAGGCAAACTGAAAAAAATGAAATGAAATGAAAACGTATGAGAGAGCTGCTCCACATCTACAACAGAATTTCTACTTTTCTTTAAGTTCCTCAGAGCAGTTCAAGCATTTTATAAAGAACACATCTTCACTACCTTAGCACTACCTCCTCACTAATACAACCAGCAAACACAAATGGCAAGATTGAGTTAGGCGCATAACGTGTCAGCGGTTGACTAATGATAGGATTATATTTTATTTTTTATTTTATTTATTTCATTGATGTACCAAATCTAATTAAACCTGTGTGTCTGCACTTTTATAGGAGGGAATGATAATAAGTATAAAGAGTATAATAATGAGAAGATGAGAGTGGAAGATAATGACTGCCTGCAGTCAAACTATTGATAAATTGCCCGTTTTCCTGCTGATAGTTTCCCTTGTACTGGAACTTGCAGTGGCTTTCCAATTGTTGAGTGTTTCTGGAAACACCATTTTTTGCGATTTCATTTTCTTGTGTTAGTAAAAAGAAAAACATTTCAAAAAAATATAATCACACCTTCCAAAGTCCTTGTGTATGTCCAGTTGTCATAAGCAATCCACCGATATTTGACATCATTAAACCGGAAGTAAGGGTCCTTTATAGTTCCATTCTTGTACAGTGCTGTATGGACATTTCCGGGAACATTTCCATGCACAGAAATGCTTTTATTTGCGTTTGTAACAATCCAGGTGCCTCCAAGATTCACGTCGACAACATCACAACGTATCAGAGTAACATAAGAGGTGGCAATGTTTAGAAGAAACACCAAAATTTCAATTTTGATCGCCATCTTGAAGTTGATGATCTAATAATATGAGCCTGGCCGCATTACAGTCAGCGGTCTCAATCATCAAATGCAAAAATTGCGGGAAATTATTACTAATACACACTGATTGCAAATGGCGACAAAACGAGCGAAGAAGCAAAGTCAGTTTTGCAAAACTCGTAAGGTTATCGAATCGTTTTACACCAAATACTTTACACTGCTTCGTTATCTTCGCAAAGTCAAGCAGAGAAAAGCCATACGCCTCATTCAAGATCTCGATCCCGTGGAATATCGCGTTCTACTGAAATCAACATTGGTTGCACTTCGTGATCAGTCATCGACACTGCCATTTAACCCGACTCAGACGCAGTGGTTTACCCTGAAGGAAATAGTTAACAGAGTCATTGAGCATGTCTGCCGCTCGAATAAGACAAACGTGCTTGCGTTTGGGTTTGAGTCTTTGAGTGGGTACGGAAAGAAAGGAACAGTGGCTGGGACTATTGGAATTCAGAACAGCTATCCTAACACGATTGTAAGCTATTTGAGAACGGCGAGAGCGTGGCAAGTGCTTCATGAGCGCATAGGAGACGACTTAATGATACATTTGCTTCAGAATGTGTCCATGTTTGTGAAGGTTAACGCAAAGTGTTATTTTCAAGTGGCTGGTTATCCCATTAGTCGTCTGAGTCCTTTGTCAACATCAGATGTCACTCCACACCTCCTCAACAAGACAGTAATACAGTCGGCCGGTAGTGGAAATGGTGCGAGTGCTGTTTTAAAGAGAAAAACGAGACGAGGAGGTAAGCGTGCGAGGAGATATCGTGAGAATTCCTCTCAGAGTCCGAAGGAAAATGAAGGTTTGCCGGACTTTCCTAGTAAAGGAGATAAAACCCATGGAGCTGATGTGAAGTCTTTTCATGACAGTGATGATGTTGCAGCTATGCCAAGTCTTTCAAATCCTGCTGAAATGGATGGAGGAAGTAATGGCCTTGATGCCTGTTCGGAGTTTCCTCAGAGCAAACGGAAACCTAAGCTTGAGAACTGTGACGATATTGAACAGCCTCGAGCTAAGAAAGCAAGGGCACCTTGCAATGTCTCCGATGATGCAAATAAGTCTCCAGACTGTGGTTCAGTAGAAAAGCTTGACACTGAAGGTTCCCCGTTGTTGTTTCCAGAGGAAAGCAGTGAAAACTCTTCTCAAGAATCTACAAACTTGTGTGTCTGGAATAGTGATGAGCTCGATTCAGCAGATAATGCTAGAGAATTGCGCCTCCATGATGATATTTCCACTTCTCTCTTTCAAAACAACATGGAGGAGAATACTACAGAAGAGTGTTTTGATAAGGAAGAAAATTGTTTACGCGGAAATGAGGAGAAAGAAGCAATTGTGGTGTCGGTAGAAAAGAGCGTGAGAACATTAAAAAGAAGGAAATCCCTTTCCAAGGGCGTAGGAAGGAAAAACAAAGTCGAGGTTAGACGAAAACCGTGGCAGTACCTGCTAAAGTTTCTACCCAAAACACGGCAAACTTACTCTAACAGGCACCCTCGCGGGGTTCGAAGTGACAGGCAAACAAAACAGAATAACAGACAGCAACGTGATCGCCCAGCTTCGAAGAAGAGTAGAAGGGGTATCCGTTTGAACGAAGTTTCCCTGCCACGTGCAACTTTGTTTTACTCCTCAAATCTTTCCCAAACGTTACCTAAGAAACATGTTATGGAAGCATCACCTGTAAGTATGGCTGGAGCGCGCAGACTTACACAGCAAATCTTTATTCAAGAAAGCTGTTTGGCTACAAGCGGACACAGTAGTGGGATAACAGGCAGTGAGAAGAGAGATGATCAAAGTTCCAAGAACGCGACTACATCCTCAACCACCGATGTGTTGAGGACAGCAACGTCTACCGCACAGAAGCGGAAGCCACTCCGTTTGCCAAAAAAGCTTAAAAACGTACAACCACTTCTTTTGAAATTCCTGGCAAAGCATAAGAAGTGTCCATTTAGAACTTTGTTAAGACACCACTGTTATTACAACGCGCGGAACAGAGACAAGAAGAGCAAAAAGAAGAGACTGTTGCAAAAAATCCCGTACAAAGTCAAGATGACGTACCGCAAGCAATCTTGGAAGAGTGGTACAAAAGCTATCAAACTCGCGCGTCGCGAAAAGAAATGCGTTCAAGTTGATGTGCTGCTGTATCGTTATGCCGTCAACAATCACACTAAACACGATCAGGTGAGTGTACCATCAGCAGATGTCTCTTCATTTATAGTCGCGTGATTTAAGAGCAATTTCTCCTTCTGTACCGAAAGTAATCTATATTTGTTCTGGTTTTCAATTACTATGCTAGACGGTTGCCCCTAAGGGACGGTTCATTATTTATGAGGATGGCCGGGTCGGATAAAAGGTGCCCGGCCCATGGCATTTTCATGTACATGCTTTTCAACTGCTGCTTCCTCCTCATACTGTTTTTTATAAGACATTAATGTACTGTAACGTTATAACCAATTGCCACCGGAAAAAGTTTATTAACAAATCTACACAATGTGTTCATTAAACAGCTTTCATAACGTTACCATGTCATAATTTTGTGTCAACTTTAGTATCATTTCCATGCCGTCGGACCGGGCTTTGAAAAATTTAAAACGAGTCAGGACGAGCTAAGAAATTCTGGCATGATACTACAACGGGTATTAGGAAAAAAACGAAAAGTTATTTTCGATTATCCGGCCCGGTCATCCCCATAAATAATGATCCGTCCCTAAAAAAAGGCGCCTTTCAATTTTTTTTTCGTCCAATCAGAAGTAAACTCAGAGCCGATTGTGGCTCACGTGCACACATTTTCGACCCCCAAGGTAGTTACGTGGTGTCTCCGGACATACATTGGTTTGAGACCATATATGGTAAAAGTTTACATAAGAGAACGAATCGACGATCAAACCACTATATGCGCAGGTGGGGGGGGGGGCACCGGCAACACCACGTATCAAGGACCCTCAAATGAAAAACCCCTGTATTATAATTGTAGTAAGCTAGGCTACAGAAACAGAACGCTCATATTGATTTAGCAAGGCAAAGATCGCTTTTGATAAGTTCGGAAAACTTTTCTGTAGGAAACGTTGTCTGCGTGGATTTTCTGGTGGCTGGTTATATTTCAGAGGAACACAAACTCTTTGTGTGCTTAAAAGGGTATTTGCCAAAAAGGTAATATTTTGTAGTAATCACTGAGTGAAGACTGGCGTGTCATTACAACCGACTTGCAGTGCGTAAGCAAATTAGCGTTGGCCGGATAGATTTCAACTGGTGCGTATAGTTCTATAATTTGTTTTACTGACTGTTTAGCTGGTTACCTGCTGCACTGTATGAAGTGAACTTTGTTCTATAAATTTCTACTAAGTTGAATCCCTCGTAGGGATCAGCTTACCTTCTAGCCTTGCCTACAAACTAATCTATAATGATTCTTCTGCTACAGGTTGTGCGCTTTCTGGAATGTATTTGCCACAAAGTTGTTCCAAAAGAATTGTGGGGATCCTCAGAAAACAAAGCCATGTTTCTCCGGAATCTTGCCAAATTCGTTCGTCTCCATCGAGGAGAAACCTTTACCCTCGGCCAGCTGATGGCAGGTATCAAGATTTCTAGCTGTCAATGGCTGAAAGACAAAGGAACCTTGAAGAGCCACATTCCACTCTCTGATTCCCTAAAACAGCAGCAGCTCCTTGCTCAGTTTATCTGGTGGCTTGTTACCAAGTACCTCATGGTGGTCCTTAAAACCTTCTTTTACATCACGGAGAGTGGAACTCATCGTCAGAGAGTGTTTTATTATAGAAAGCCAGTCTGGAAGAAGATCCATCGGTTCGGTCTGAATACGTTTTGTGGCGAGTTCTTCAAACTGTTGAAGGCCAAAGAAGCAGACGAACTCCTTCGAAGGCCATCTTCTTTGGGTTTTTCGCTGCTTCGGTTTGTACCAAAAAGCTCCACCGTCCGCCCGATCACTAACATGCGACACTGCCCGAAGATCAAAGAACCAATCAATGCCCAAAAACAACAGTCAGTGAACTGGAAACTGCAGAATGTGTTTGAGGTTCTCAAGTTCGAGAAGGAGCGCAACCCAAAGAGCCTGGGTGCCACCTTATTTGGAACGGATGATCTTTACAGAGCGCTGAAGCCGTTTGTGGCGCGCGTACGGACAGTTTCAGAGAGAAGGCCGCTGTACTTTGTGCACGTGGACGTAAAGAACTGCTACGAGTCTATCCTGCACCAGAAGCTTTATGACGTCATAAAGCAAGTGCTAGTGGAAGAGGAGTACCTTATTCGACGGTTCTCTTTGTTGCGGGTGTCAGCAGGAAAGGTCTACAGGTGAGAAGTATATCACAAGTAGTGTAGGAGGGGGTGTCCTATTGGCTGATGCGTATGAACGTCTGATTGAGTGATCCATGTGCTAGCGCTAGCTGGTTCTTGGGAAAAACACTTTGCCTCTCTCTTTTATGGGTACTGGTAAACTGTTGGGGGTAGGGTAGGGGACTGTCCGACAGGGATTAGCATACGATCCACGGGAGATTAGCAGCTCCCCTAGTCGCTTCATGCTGCAGAAACCAGGGGATAAAGTACGATTGCTTGGGGTTGTTTTCTGATTGCAGTATTTTTCAAAATTATACAAGATGGGAAGTTTGAACGTTATCAAATACTTGCACTATACTAATATGCACTAGATATCCAGCGCTTACGGTTCATCGGTTGCAGCTAGCTGGGAATTGTAACACACGCTGAACTTGACATGACTTTCAAAGTTATTTATTGAGGCGAGCGTACGTGGCGATTGCGGTAAGGCCCTTTTTTCGTTAATGATGCATTCCGAAGCAGGGTTAGATTTAATCCGTCCCGAAAGTTTTCTGTTGCTTCAGTTGGCTTGTTGGCTGGTCTGGAAACCATTGCGCAGTAGTTGCGGAGGAAGCCTGATTCTCAGAAGTCCGAAGCAGGTCGATTCCTCTTAGCACCTCCTCTTAGTGGAGGGGAGACCGAAAACAAGTGGCCTTACACCGTCTGATAATGAGGCTATTGTGAAGCTTGCTAAGTAGAAAAAGTAAGTTTTAACAATAACATGAAAAAAATGCTTCAAATAATTGCAGGTTAGTGAAGAGTCCTGCGCGAAAATATAATATGTTCTTTAATTTGCAGGGAATTTTTGAAGCACGTCAGTACCGCAGATGACTGCCGTTCGTTTCCAGACTTCTTTCGTTCTCTCGTTACCGCATGGAAGCTGAAGGAAGTGATAGCTGTGGATAATGTGTGGTATGTGACGGAGGACCGCGACAAGCTGCTAAACATCCTCGGTGAACATATCTTTAATAACATCGTCAGGATCGGAGACAGCTATTACCAACAAGAACGGGGTAAGCGAGACATTGTAATCACGTGGTTTTAGTTTGCGACATTTTTTCGAACTAGACCTTACACTTAAAGTGCCCATAATGTCAAAATTTTTTTTCGTTCATCTAATTCTACATTTCACCTAAAGAACTTTTGCGAAAAAATTTTTCAATTTGGATAAAACGCAATTTTTTTACGAATCTTTACAAAGTTCAAAATTATATTTTCTTGCGGTCGACCCCTGCCGCTGATCACAAGAGTAACGTGCTCAAAATTACCACGTCTGTGACGTAGATTC
>OMLO01002788.1_pt1 | contig 14279 bp, 10 predicted proteins | sample 1674811 | NCBI WGS metagenome assembly OMLO01 (sample SAMN06265003, study PRJEB25207) | coral metagenome | isolation source: Coral host | place: Mexico:La Bocana,Puerto Morelos, Mexico | collected 2008-11-13
CTTCTAGAAGTTGAATCAGGTCAGGCTGAGTGATGTTTAACTTGTGTGCTTCGTTAAACCAGTTGTTTACAAACGCTTTTTCGGCGATCATTTCGATAGTTTCCTTAAGTGGTACATTAGTAAACAAAGACGTGACATCATAGGATACCAAAATGTCATTTTCGTCGACTTCTAGGTTTAGCTTAGGTTTTGAATCTCTTCTGCGAAAGCGAACGTATCAGAAATCGTGTAGCGATTAACTGACAGCGGCTTCAGTTTTTCATCAAGCCACTTTGCGAGGGCACCCGTGGGTGGGCAAGGCGTGAGCCTTTCTGACAAACGGAATCGGCAATCTCCTTTGGCAGAATCTTACGAACCACAGAATCGAGGTGCTTCTCCTTGTCTGCCAAGGAGAAGCAAGGAGAAGCACCTCGATTCTGTGGTTCGTAAGATTCTGCCAAAGGAGATTGCCGATTCCGTTTGTCAGAAAGGCTCACGCCTTGCCCACCCACGGGTGCCCTCGCAAAGTGGCTTCATGAAAAACTGAAGCAACGGAAAACTGGATTGTTTGATTTACGAAATGCTGTTTATTAGAAAGAAGAAACCTAGCCTGAACACGCAATCGGATTCCATCCGCGCGAAACTATTTGTTTAAACAAATATGTTAATGAATAATCACACCTCTCACCGCATATATAACACTGTTGAACGGTTATTTTATTATCACTTGATAATGATGTCATGAAGACATCGAAACGTTGTGTAAAATTTCTATCGCTCATTTTTATTTTGAAATATTTGTTTTGTTACCATAACAACTACTTTCTCTACCTAAACCACACAAATATACAGTGGACCTGTTCACATGTCCTTGGTGCATCAAATCATATTCTTCACTCCACTAATAACAAAATATACTAATGGAAAAGCACCCAGATATAACAAAACCTTGGCCAGTCCCTTAGCCCTTCGCTCTACTGAGGTTCCACTGTGGAAGGTATCATGCATTCTGAAATACATACATTCATATATGCACACACACACATACAGTGTACATACACACATAATACTGCATTGACTTTCCAAATGCCAAAAAGCCAGACTAAATGTTACAAGTTGCTAAAAAAGTAATTGAAAAACAAAAGTATCCATAATAATTTGACGAGAAAGAAGGAAAAGCAGCGGATACACGAGTACAACTGCCACCTGGATAAAGCCCTACACTGTGCTTAAAGCTTGTGCTGCTGTTTGATATGAGTACCTCTTGCACTTCCAAGTTGATGCACCACAGAGCCAGGTAGTTAGCCGTGTCATCACAAGCCAAATAAGGATTTTTACGCAGATAGTCTTCACTGTCATTGTAGTCATACAGCATTCCATAATGTTCTATTTCTTTCTTGTACTTATCCATAAAGGCTTGCTACAAATTAAGAGAAGAAAAAAAACAGATAGTAAAATATATAGATAGTGAGATTAGTCAGTGGTTGTTGAGAACCTGGTATCAATACCTCTGTACAACCCCTAGAGAGGTCCCTCAGAGAGGAGGAGGGGGGGCGTCGCCGTCAAACCAGCATAGTTACTTGAAAGAGCACCAAGGCGTTTATTAAATGCTTCGAATTCTTTATGCAGAGTGAATTTGAGAGAAAGAAACAACTGAAGCACTTAAAATGATCCCTTTTTAAAAACTTACTAAAAAAAACTAACTGAATGATAGCGACAACAACCACGACTCATATCAGTTTAAAATAATCTCTTGCAGTTGAAGTCACACAGCTATATAAGGGCATATAAGACAAAAATTTTTACTAAGTAATAAAGAGAAATCACTTACAGATCTTTCAGCCTTCTCATCTTCAGTTAAATTTTCCTCTGCTTTCTTTGGAGCATTGATAATCTTTGCATAAATTAACATACATAAAGCAGTTTTAAAAATGTTCCAAAGTGCTACATTGTGTATTTGCATTCTTTACCTTACACCATTAATTTTCAGAATCTGAGTGTTGGTGTAATCTGTGACTTTTATGAGATTCTCTTAAATTGATCCACTTTATCTTCAATTTAGCCTGTGAAAAGACTCTGGTTGGAAGGGTCTGATCACTTCTAGAAATGCCATGAAGGAGCTGGCTGAAAGTGAAGCGCTGAGGGGGGGAAATGAGTGGGGGTTAATGTTGGGGCGTCTACCCTCCTCTGTCTTCTATACCCTTCCTTTCTGTTTTGTTTTTGCTCCATCCTCAACTCGAGAGCCTGTTTACAAGCCAGGATCAATTATTAGCTTTGGTTGGTTTTAGAGTTATTTTTTGTTGTGGATTGAGAATTTAATGGTAGTCAATTATGGGAAACAGTTTACCAAAAAAATCAACGAAAGAAAAGTAACTTGACGTTTCGACGACCTCATGCCGTCATTAACAAAAGTGAAATTTGAAAAATTAACAAAAAGATAGGTTGTCAGACAGCCCCATTAGGATCATTTATAAAGATCAGAAATCTGCTGATGTGGTTCGCAACAACTTCACAATTTGGTAGAAAAATCGATCATGAGTTGCAGTCAATCTTTATGAGCAAGAAGATCATTGATGACCTGAGAGAAATGGAATTGAAGCCTCCCATAGTTAACCAGCAGAGCGTTGTTTATGAATAAAAATGTGATTTGTGCGATACAAATTATATTGGGTACACATGCCGCCATCTACACCAACATGTCAAGGAGCACAAACATACCGTAATCAGAATACACCTTAAGCACAAACATACATGTAGTGTTTAAGACCTTCCAGCCTCTGTGAAAACTTCACCATTCTTAAGAAATGCCAAAGCAAGCTTAATCTTTGAAATGCTATACATTTGAAAGAAAACACCGAAACTAAACACTCAAACGGACTCTATTCACATGAAACCGCGCTAATCATGCTTCATGACAGACATTATGTATTTCTTTTTCACACTTCTATTTTGTATACATATATAATATATCCTGTTATTTTTTTTAACATTTCACTTTTGATAATGACGACATGAGGTCGTTGAAATGTCAAGTTACTTTTCTTTCCTTGATTTGGCTTGAGAATTTGTTGTTATATATTATAGTCATAACATTTTGATATCTGTTGTAATCTACAAGCATCTAGAACGTACATAAAGATGTCCTGCACATATCATGAACATTGCGTGGGGAGGGAGAGATTGGGGAGAGTGAAATGAACATTTTAAATCTGAAACAAACAATTCATCTTACAATAAAGGTGACATTTTCTTACTCTGGTAATTTGTATATACATTTCAGACTATTTTAAAAATATATTTTGGACGTATAAGCACTAGGAACTGACATTAGACGTTCGCAAATTGACTTCACACGTTGGCGAGCTGCTCGTTAACGAACTGACACATTGTCAAAAGAACCGGTTACCCTCGTTGTTTAATTAATCAAGATTGTGTTGCATGCATGGCCTGGGAAAGATAGTACAAAAGATAGTACAAATGTTGCAAAATACTGATATCAGGTATCGATTTAAGCAATTTGCTTATGTCAGTGACCTTTCAAAAGGTAAGCTAAACGTTTAAACATTTGCCATAAACGTTTAATGGATGCTAACTTCCTTTAAGCGGATGAACTTAATGGCTAAACAGTTACACGTTTTGTCTAGACGGATGCAAACTTCTTTTCATGATGAGCCAAGCGTTTAAACAGTTTTAATGTCCCATTTTAAACAGATATTAAATGGACGCTAAACGGAAAGTAAACGCTTTTTCGTCTTAAACAGTAAAGCGTTAGTGCACATTTTCGCTTTCTACACAAATAAACTTGATCTCAAACTCACTGTTCTGGTGAATCCTGCGTGACTCAGTGTGTCCACATTCTTGGGAGCTTTCTGATAATTAAATCAGCATGATAACTGTCAGATAAATTACTTTGTCAGTTGAAAATAATATTTATTTGTAACTGACACCTATCCTTGATACAGAAGCAGCAGTGTTGGAAACTAAATTTTGACAGCTTTCACCATTCTGGTGAGTGACTCTCAAAATCCAACAGTATAGTGTAATTTTCACTCTGACCAAGAAGGATGCCTTCCCCCCCCCCCCCTCTCAAGAAAATAAAATCTGCAATGATTCATAAACCATACATTTTACACCTGTGCAGCATCTTACACCATTTCAAGTTGAAATTTCTTGTTATGGTCCATTAAACGAGATGATTCCTTAGGATTTCCTTCAATTTTTATCTACACTATGTTCAATATTATTAGCACATTATTTGCCATCTGAATCTGCAAATATAAAACTAGTGAGATGATCTCAGACAGCACTTGCACAGTGTAATTTACATGTATGGCTCTGCTACAGTAGCCACACAGGCCCTCACCCCCCCCCTACCATTCTCTCCCTTGGTAGTTGACTAGTTTTCCCCCTTGCAGAATACGAGCAAACAATACCTTCAGTTGATAATTAAGGAATTTTACCAGTGTGTACGTTTCTTTCAAGACCCAAAAATAACTGAATAAACAACATTAAAATTATTACTGTTTTTCAAGATGACTTTAAATTTCCTTGTGGTGTTTTTTGTTCAGTTAATCCTTCACTTCACTAAAGTGCCACTGAAACAAAATGCCTGGGCTCTGGACCCCACGGTTTAAGGACCTTGTGATGTCACTGGTTGTATTTATGCAGGAAGAGTGATAGAATTTTTCTTGTTGTCACTTGAGTTATTCAAGTTTATTCTTGATATTGTTGTTACCTACTAGTTTTGATAGTGGTAAGTGAGAGTTGTTGTAATACACAAAGAGAATCTACGGAAATTTTGAACTGCAGAAGGGTTTGCTTTTACTGCAGCACACAAATTAGTGAGTTAAACAAAGAAAGAATTCTGCTTCTTTTATACAGTCATATACTATGTCTGTGATCTTTATTTACCAAGCGGCCTAGAGGCTTAACGCAGATGTTTCTTAAGTTTGCAGTGATCATCATTGTGCCAAGATTGAGGCTATAAGAAGGTGTGCTTATCAATCATGGACTACTTGGAACATTGAATTTTTGTGGCAAAAAGTCTGGGCATTAATTTTTGTCTGTGCAAAGATTTTTTGGGGAAATTTCTAAGCCCCACACAAACAAAGATTTGGCCTTTGTGACAGTTCCCTTTTCCTTAATGCTATGATGACATTATTTATGATGACACTTCTGCAACATTCTTCTTGCATTACAATTTGCGACCACCATGACGAAAAAACAAATTTGACCTAATTTCTAACGTGGTTGGTTTGCATCCACAAAATAATATCCAAGTTCAAAGCAATTCATGATCATAAGAATGTCACTTGCATGTGACCTTTTGCTGCCAACACTGCTACGCTTTCTCTTGTTTCCTAGAAACAAAGGCATTCAATAGCCTTAAAGTGCACCTAACCCCCAAATTTTTTTTCGCTAAAAAAATCTTCATGCTTTGGTGATCATTTCTTTGCAAAAATGTTTTGATTTGGTCAAATCCTCGATTTTTTATGCACCATTGAAGTCGAGTTCTGAATTGACCACGACCGCGTAAATAGGGATCTGGGCAGAGTACAGTTGTGACGTCACTTCGAGAAGACACTCAAGCAATTCTCAGCCAATTCCTTGAATTTGTTACGATCTTCTCAAGGCTTTCTTGCACGAAAATTCATTCTATTTGGTGCGTATAGCTCTTGAAATTCAAGTGAAATTTACAGTGTCTTCCGAATCATCGGAGTTGGAGACAAGCTACGATTCAGACGACTCGGAAATAAATTTTATTGCTGTATCTTCCTCCATAAATAACATCATTTCTTGAATTGTTGCTGTTGCAATAACTTGTAGGATATAGTAGATATAACTGGACAAAATGCAGAAGTACTCTGGATAATATTTTGAAAGGCTGAAAAAACTGTTATCATGAATATATCACTCGTTTGCTGGATTACATAAAATTTCCTGGAAAGAAAGACCACAGGAGCAACTCTTCTCATCCTCATGAGTTAGGCTACTGTAAGTTATTAGCTGCTTTACAGCTTTGAGATTTCCCAAAGATTGTTTGTTTTTAGGGGCTTAGAGCACTACTCTCTTCTCTGATGCACCAAGGTGGCTGCCAATTTTGGGCTTAACCAGCCAACTTCGAATGGCTTCGAAAAGCCGTTTTTGTTTTCTGTAAGCAAAAAATAAGGTTGGCAGTGTTTCTGAATAAGGCTTAAACTTTATTATTAGGCAAAAATCTCAAATACTAAAATTTTGTTTCTGTGGCAAATAATTTGAACTGGTAGCAAACGCGACAATTTTATTTTACACACCAACATTTGTAACTTGATACTGAGAATGTTTTCCTAACCAAGGTACTGGTATGCCACACGATACCATATGATTATTTCATCGAAAATGTAAGAAAGATGAAGTATTTTTCACCCACCGCTGAAGATAAAAGTGCCAAAACTGAAAACCATCCTTGCCGTGTTTGCTCATTGGCATTGGTGAGCAGGCAAGTGCTAATTTCCAACACTGAAGTAGTGTTTCAAAGCTTGCTTACTTGAAAAAAAGCCCGGTCAATACTAGTCTTTAAAATTTGAATACCAAAATTGAAGTTAATGCGATGTCACAAATACATGTAGCTTGTAGGCGCCAAAATTCGTGTTCTTTAGCTTTGTGTTTTGTAATAGTTTTGCGTAATTAGTTTCCTTTGTTTTATGGCCTTTTGTATACGCTATGTTCATTTGCATACTCTTTTAAGTTCAGTTCCCACGTTATTTTTTAGTAGTTTAGTCGGTAGCGTCTTTGGTTTGTCAGTTCTGTCTTTCGGTTCTTTGGTTGGTCGCATTCGTCTTGTAAGTATCCTCGTTTCTTTCGCTTTGCCGCTTTTCTGCATATTTCTTCATGTTCGGCTGCTGTTAGTTATTTTATGTTCATTCCCATGTTTGTCATTTTGTTATTTTCAGTTACTGTGTCAATTCTATGGTTGTATTTTGAATTTGGATACGAGTAAAAGCATGCGACAATATAGCTGACTATAAATTATAAAACTATTCATAAGGCATTGATCCCTAAAAAATCACAATTACAATGATAATTAGAGCCAACTTTGCACCAGGCACCTTGTTGGCTACCTCCCATCTCATACAATGTGCCTTTGTGGAATGATAATACTTTTACTGGGTCTGCATTTGTCTGCTGGATTACATGTACATGTTTGTGAGGGGCACAGTGACCTCATGATTGAGTGATGGACTAGCATCCCCTACAGAGGAGGGGAGGGGGCGGAGTAGAAATACTTCTAGTCATTTCATGCTTCAGAAACTGGGATAAGCCCTGACCCCTTGGCTCATATGCAGACTCTACTTTTTTACTAACATGTTAATGAGGTCAGTGACAATTGCATGACAACAAAATCATCACCCACATTTCACTAACAGAAATAGAATTTTGAGAAAAGGGTCATGGTGTTTCTTTGCATGATATTTATGATATTAAGGAAAGGATGAAATCTAGTAGAAAAGTTCTCTGTGTTCACCACATTGGATTTCAGATTTGTTTTACAAATCATCCCTATATACATACAGTATGTATAATTACATATTAGATGTGTTACCTTTTCTTTCTTGGCCAACTCTTCATCATCTTTTCTGAGCTCTTTCAGCTGCAAATGTTATAATTAATTTCAATTTATTCCATCCTTGTCACCCTAAATTTTGGTAATTTTGGAAGGAGTTCTCAGCCTGTTATGTATCAGTGTGTGACAAATGGAGATTACAGAACTGTAGACTTGCACACTTGCAGGGTGTCCAGTGACAAAGTTGCTCAAAAAAATTGGAAAATAGGAATTTCAGGATTGAAAAATAGGAAAAAATAGGAAACTTTGTCTAAAAAATAGGAGAAAAATAGGAGAATCAATAGTACTTTGATGAACAAAGATAGCCTCCCTTCACCCCATCAGCTATCCCAATCCACCACTTTAGTCCACAACAATGATGAACATATGAAATACAACAAAAGGAGCATTTCAATATTAAATGTGTCTCTCAAACTGGTCTAAACATAAACAAATCAGTTTTTTTAATATCAGATTATTTGATGGTACAGAAATTCAAGGGCAAAAAAAAAAATATATATATATATATCTATTTTTGTTAAGTTAGAACATCCAAGTCATTCTGATGCCAGCTTTGTACCAAATCTCTTTCTAAAAGGATATAAAAAGTATGATTCCATTTTTAATTTTGTAACACCTTTTGGCTTCACCAGCACAAAAATATAGGAAAAATAGGAAGTTTCATCTATGGTGACAAAGGTAAACTACATGTAAGGGAGTCTGAGGGCATGCATCCCTTTGCATTTAAATAAATTGAAGGGTCTAAGATGTGCTCTTTGGTGGAAAAGTGACCCTTTTAAGGAGACTTGTGAGCACTCACTGACCAGTATAATCCTCATCCTGTAAGAGAATGGTGGACTGTCTCCCAACCTCTTCAAATGTTGGAAAGTGATCGAAGGAAAAAACAGAGTAAACTATTCCTAGAATGAGGTTACATGTGTAAATGTTTAGCACAATTAGCAATTTTCTACCTCAAAAAGAATCAATAAATAAGTGATAAAGAATTATTTCAATGTGAGAGTGTAAGATTACTTTCACTTGTGTGAATCCTGTACACGTCGCATCACAGAGGTCTTAGAGTAAGTCTGAACAGTTTTAAATGTACAGTCACAGCAGCAATGATAACAAACTGCTGGTTATATATTGTGCAACCCTTTACAGCTATGTTTCAGTGGAAAGGTGAGGTAACATGAAGGAGTTCATCATGAAGCATATTATGAATCATGAAGAACTACAGGAAATGCTTACCTTTTTCTCTAATTCTTGTAATTCTTTCTTTGCTTTCTCCTCTTTTTCTTTGTCCTTTGTTACATCTGTATCTTTAAGTTTTTCTCTTGCCTGCTCAAGCTTTCTTTTATTTCTAGAAATAAAAAAAAAATTAACAATTAACATAGAGATTAAAGTGCCACTGAGATCAAGTTGTCGGTATCCATTTGTTCCTTGTTCCTTGTTCCAGTCTTGGTTGAAAAATGGAGTAAAGGATATCAAACTCTCAAAAATACCACATGGGTTGAAATTATAATCACAATTAATGCAGAAAATTGCATGAATATAAGAGCAAAGTTTTTTGTTATTCTTTATGAGAATTGCAGTACCAATTGTTATTGTAATTTCAACCTGTGTGGTATTTTCGAGAGTATGATATCATTTACTCCATTTTTCAACCAAGACTGAAACAAGGAAAATTAATGGCGGCCGTAAATTCTCGGAAATAAAGGTCCAAAAAATGTGACTTCTAATGTTTGCAATAGATTAAAAGACTTATTGTGCACGAAAATGTAAAAAAATGGATATCGACAATTTGATCTCAGTGGCACTTCAATTCAGACTCTCACTTATTTTTCTCCTGGATATATAGAATTGTTAATAGGGTAGGTATGTAACACTATGATTTAATCTTTTTTCATTCAAAGTAGTCTTAAATTTGTAAAACTGAATGCAACCAAAATGTATGGCAAATCATTTAAAACTAGATAAATTCAAACTAAACATCGTTTCAACTACATCTTCTGTTAGAATCTGGCACTCTAAACAGTAATCAGGGAAATTGTTTAAAATTATAACATGTTAAAATACATTCCAGCATGATACTGGATGCAGCTGAACTGCTAATTGATAGTTTAAGTTAAGGCTTACTCTTCAATTTTTGCTTCGAGTGCCTGCCTCTCTTTCTTTGCCTCCTCCATTCTCTCCACCCTTGCCTGGTGTCGCCATCTAAAAAGGCTGGGTGTGTCAATGTTAGGGTGCGTATCGTCTTCATCATCACTGATCTATAAAAAGGTCGTTAATCATTTCAGTCCCAAGATTAAAATATTCAGCCTCATTACTGAATGTCCTACACTTGTTATAATTTTTAATTTTGATCTATATTTTCATTCCCAGGACTGAAAAAAATAATCTTATTGCTGATTTCTACAGATCTGCTCTTTAGGGGTCCTACTGGCAGTTATTATGACAATACATACTGTCGAAATCATAGTTACAAACTATGAAGTAAATCTGTCCTTAGCATTTCCCCCGAGTAGTCAACCTGGGAAGAAAGTACTTATCAAATAACTAATCTAGATTTGTCACAAAAAAAAAATAAAAAAAAAGCTTATGGTACGCTCTGGGCAAAGAAATTTCTGTAAAAAGATAAATGTTAAGTTTTTATTCGATTCTTCTGGGTTGGAGGATAAGCTTACCACTTGTTGTGTGGACTGAAATGTAATCGTTGAAGTTGTTTATGTGTCCTAACAACAGAAGCAGGTACATTGAAAGTAGTAGTTTCTACCTAAAACACAAATTGATAACACAAATACCTACTTCAATATGGTCCCATTTACTGTAATCCACCATATTTTCGATTGGATTAAGAGAATTTGACAAGGAAAATGGCCAACAATCTTCAAAATATGGCGAGATCGAAAGAGTCTGGTACCTAGATTATTTTTAGCGCGGCATCTAAGCCAGATAGGACAGCAATCGTACAGAGTCGTCTTGTCTGCGCGTCGGGCCAGACTGATGATTGTATTATCGATTTGAAAAAGAAAAACAGAAGTTTATCGTTGATTTCCGGTACCGTAGTGATATGAGCGGCCTAATAGAGTAGCCCTATGTTTTGGTAGCTCCTTACCCAAATTTCTGCAAGGGTTTCCGCCGTATACCCAGATGGGATGTTCATAACACTGACAGTTGACTGCGGCCAATGACAATTTTGCCCTGAAAACGAAGTGTTGTTACGACATTTCCCCATGAAGTAAAATTCACGACAAGTGGCGGAACCGTGGTGACGCTTTTATTTAGAACTAGACGCATGGCATAACTGTGTGAACTCGGGCTTTTTTGTTTAGGGATGTTTTTTTTTTCTTGTTTTCTAGCTTTCACATAACAATACGATTTAGATGATTTGGGTATAGTTGAACGTCTCAAACAAGCGGGCCTAGAAGCTTTAACGCGGATGCTTTCGTTTGTAGTGATCATCGTCGGTCTCTATGCGATGAGCGATGCTATAAGAAGGTGAGCTTATCAATCATGGAATACTCGGGCCATTGTATTTTTGTTGCAAAAAGTCGGGGCATTTTCTCTGTGCATAGATTTTTTTGGGGGAAATTTCCAAGCCCCCCACAAACAAAGATTTAGCTTTTGTGACAGTTCCCTTTTTCTTAATGCAACGATGACAGTTACAAGCACACTTCTGCGACATCTTGCACGCGTGCCCAGAAGCGAAAAACAAAATTGCGCTCACACAAAAATATCAGGAAAAAGGAAAACTAAATAAAAGAGTGAAGGGAATTTCTTACATATAAAACAGCTCCTGGTGACCTGTGTGATCTTGGCTTGATAGGAGCCGCATCATGAAAAAAATTCAGGGACTTTATTACCGTAAAGCCAGCAAATTCTTGGGATGAACACCTTGAAAATCTCGTTTCAATACAGCATTTATACTGGATAAGAAACATAAAACAAAACACTAGTAATTGTCCGAACGCTTGAATCGATTAGAGCACATGGATACTCTCGAATCAATATATTGTTTTCTATCATTCCGAATGTTACTCCATGCCCTATCTCGACGAGTAAACAACATACGTTTGGGACATTTCGTCAAATCAAATAAGTTGCCGGGTAAACAAGAAGACCTTCCTGAAGCGTTCGAAATGCTTGGTCAGATTGAAATCTTTCAAATCGAAACAATGCGAAAATAAATTAAGCATAAAACAACTAGATCCCACACTGCTAACTAAAAGATTAGCAATTTTATTTATGACGAAACTAATACTGCTGTAATTTGTAGTAAACTGAAATACAACCATATATCAGGAACGATTTCAATTACTTTTAACTTAATGATTTTTAATCACTCGGGCTTCTTGTGGAATGAATCTAAAATTGTGAATGTATGCGAACGACTTGTAACGACTTGTAGCCTGGAGTTAAGAGACTTTATGTAGGTATGTAGGTAAAGTTTCATGCTTAAGGGAGCTACATCAAGATTACAATGTATGAAATTTACTTTAAATGATAATATTAGTAATAATGATAATAATGATAATAATGATAATAATAGTAATAATGATAATAATGATAATAATGATAATAATGATAACAATGGGAAGATATGAACTCAATTAATTGACCTGGCTTCATAGCTCAGTTGGTAGAGCATCGCACCGGTATCGCGGAGGTCACGGGTTCGAATCCCGTTGAAGCCCTGATTTTTTCATGCTTCTTCTTTCCAATTGCTTAAATTGGAAAATTAACTGCGATGATCATTCTTCACTTCCTTTAATGATAATAATAATGATAATAATAATAATAATAATAATAATAATAATGATAATGATATTAACCCTAACCCTAAACCCAAAGTGTCAATTGTATTAGCACTTATAAATGTGCTCTTTTGAGACACTATAAATAAATAAACAAATATTTCACGACACCAACAATTATGAGTATGCTTTTTCAGTCGACTCAGAGCGTGAACAGTAGGCGAAATGACTTCGATCGTGTAGACGAACCGACTTGGATGTAGGCGAATCGACTTTTAGGCGAAACGATCTGGTAAGTTTCAGTTAAAGTAATTATTGTAATTCTTGGCTTGCACGTGACGTCATTATTTTCTTAAATCCAAAATTAAAGAGCGACTAATGTTTTTATCCTCATTAGACACGAGAGGGAATAAATTTATATCTGTGTACCCCTTTTCAGCTGAGTAGCCTGCTTCCTCTGGAAACCAGCGCAGTCTAAATTTCAGAGTTATGACGGTGCGTGACATAAAGCTACGAAAGCGTTTGTCAAAAAAACATATTCTTATCTCGTGATGTTTAACCATTTTAGAAGTTAAAGTATTAGGAAAAGTGCGTATGTAAATGCCTGTTTCTTCAGTACAGACAATCAGTCGCTTAGATAGCCAAAGTAGGTTAAAGATGATTACACTATTTTTGTGGCCGCCATACTGGGTTCTATAAATTTCTGCAAAATATTTCGACGAATATCTGAAATTATGAAAAACGCACAGACTTCAAACTTGGAGAAGTGTGTTTTTTATTAATCTCCTATAACATCACAATTTCTTGACTTTATCTACGTAATGGTTCTCAAATCATTTTTTTTTATTGCGCGGCAGTGCAAGCCAAGGATTGAAGAGCTGCGTTTTAGTATGCTGAGAAAACCGGCCGACTACAAAAAAATTCAATCAATTATATATTACATGTTAAGTTTTTTCTTGGTTTTGGCTTTGCGTAAAATAATAAGAATCAAACCTCTCTACAGCAGCCACCTAGTTAGGGACAGAGGAAAGTTGTAGAGAGGTGTCCGTTATAGGGTGGTGGTGGTGTAACATGACACCTGACTTTCTGCAACTTTTTTTAATGAAAATGGATATATTTAAAAAAGGCACTAATAAAACATAGACTAATAGAAACAGAGGCCAACTACGTGCGGTACAGATCAAGTTTGATGACTTTTTACAATAAAAATGGGGCTTTGTATATACCGTTCGTTAGTTGTTGATGATTAAACTGGCCGTTGTCGAGAAGTTAGTTTAGCCGAGATGACGAGCTTTGATGGCCGTTTCAGTAGTGGAGAGAGGGCTGTTCAGAAGAGAGGTTAAAATAAGAGTAAACGTAAGCCAGTTCGCCGGGATCCATAAAAAGTGGTAGTTGTAGAGGGCTGACCGTTTGAGAGGTGGTTTTTGTGTGAGGCAACAGTTGAAAAGGTGCACCATATCGAATTTTGTCGCTGATATTTTGGCACAAAGCACTGCGCCAAAAGCAAGACATACTATACGAACCCGAACAGCGACCAGTGCAAGTTACGTACACAGTAAGACTCTGAGGCATTTGTCAGGACGCTTGACTCGAAAAACTGACATCTGCAATATCCTATTCAAATCTAGCCTGCTTTTCCGAATTCAACTTAAATACGCCACGTCAGCTTCCTTAAAGATTATTGTCGGGGTTCATTACGTTTTGCATGTGCACATGCTTGAATACTCTCACATTTTGCAGGTGTACATCACATTCTGCGTGCGCAGATGCTTGAATACTCTCACATTTTGCAGGTGTACATCAAATTCTGCGTGCGCACATGCTTGAATACTCTCACATTTTGCAGGTGTACATCACATTCTGCGTGCGCACATGCTTGAATATATATTATATCATAGATACTGAGATTTCCTCACGAAAAAAAGATTACGTAAAAATGATACGTAAAATGCATTAGCCAATAG
>OMLO01002789.1_pt1 | contig 14275 bp, 11 predicted proteins | sample 1674811 | NCBI WGS metagenome assembly OMLO01 (sample SAMN06265003, study PRJEB25207) | coral metagenome | isolation source: Coral host | place: Mexico:La Bocana,Puerto Morelos, Mexico | collected 2008-11-13
GAAAAAAATTTTACTTTGTTCATTGCACTCACTCCTAAAATATATTTGAAATTCTGTATATCCAACATTAATTTAATTTTGGTAGGTCAAAGAGCAGGGGGCTTACAGGAGAATGGGTACTTATTAGGGACTGGTTGCTTTCAAATTACTTTTGAACATATTCATTTGAACGCGACACATTCATTATCATCATCATCATGTCCATTTTCCTACCTAAGGGAAATATGGCCTTGAAATGTGGTGCAATACTTACAAGTAAATGAAAACAAAAGGCACTATAGCAAGCTTATCCAACCTGACAATTGTAACAATGACATGAACAAACTTACCAACAACAGTAACATCTAATGGTGTTGGTGCAGTTCGCGATGACGTTTCATTTAGTGCAGCTTTGCAGGAGTATTTCCCAGTGTCTTGTACAGTTGCATTGTTAATCAATAGCTTGTTCCGACTCACAGAAATTCTCCCGCCTACTACCACAGGAAGATTATCCTTCGTAAATGTATAGTTTCCAAGAGGATACAGATAACATTTGCATCGTAATTGTAAATTAGTCCCTGTGAGGAATGTGTTGCCTGATGGTTTGATGCTTAACTGAACTGCATCACAAATTCCTGAAAAATGCAAACAAATGACCATGAAGTCAGTTAGCAGTCTTGCTGGTGACTCAAATTTTACACCAGCGCATTGAAAAGATTAGAACGGTGGCTACTGGCCAATCTTTGCCCGTCTACTTTAGCGTCACTCTGCCACTGATTTTGACAAGAAACTTGACATCTTTTCAAAACATCATTATTTCAAGAGTTTTCAAGGTGCTTTTCAAGCTGGTTGTATTTGCAGCGACATAATAAGTTAATCAACTCTCAAAATACCTTTTAAAAGCATCTCTTTTATCGATTTCCCTATTCCCTCTGACTGACAACAGTTGTCTTGATTGCTAAAGCCCACATTTGAAATGAAAACAATCATGGAATTTGAACAAAACAATAGCTGGGTAACCATGCAACATGGAAATGTTTGCTCTTGCATCAGCTGTGTGTGGATATCACATTTATCAAGACGTGTGCAAGCCATCAATCGGAGAAAAACTTGTTGCTAAATGCGAGTTTGACAACCCTATGGACAAGCACACCATGAAAGTAGTGCTGGGCAATGAAATGGTCGGCCATTTGCCTCGTGAGCTCTTCCAAATAGCCTGTATTTTCTTACATAGTGGCGAAATCAGTGACACTGCAAGCAGCTCTGTGGAGGTCTGGAAATTCCATGCCAGTTAGAGTTGAACTGCTCATACAAACTCCAAATGAAATGTTTGAAAGAACTACTGGCGTAGAAGATTCGGGTTTAGAACCTGAAGATCCAAATAAATGACTCCTTTAGGAGCCAATGCTTCTACCGAAAGCAATCATCAACGACAGGTTTTAATATGTTTTATCTGTATTAACTGAAGGTTTTCAGTTCAATTTATGACCCTTACAATCGATTTCACTCTCTCTGAAAGCAATGGTCTCGTGTATAAGCCGCACCCATGATTTTTGGCCAGAAACTTACGCACAAGTCTTTACAGTAAAAGGGTGGCTGTTGAACATAAAACATAGTAAATAGTCACAGGTTTCATTGCTTTTTAGGCCCAAATACTGATAGCAAATGCTGAAAGTAGCATCTTCAAGCATCTAAATTTTAATTTTTGGGGGGAGAGTGGTGGGGGGGGGGGACATGCCCCCCCCCAGACACCCCTGGGAGGCTCATACATTTGGGATGTCCACTTGAAAACCTATTGACAGCCTTGAGTGATGTCAGGTAAAAAGCCCTTCATATCCACTACCTGACTTAACAATTTCATACATGTAGAAACCTTCCAATGATTTGGAGAGGTCCATATCAAATTAACAGGTATCATGTCATTCTAGAATTACATATCAACTTGCTGCCTTGAACCTCATCAGGAACTTTGATAGTTTAAGCACCAGTTATAATCTTTTTTTTTTTCATTGGTTTGGTAATGTTTCACTTAAACTCCAGTTACAGTACATATTTGGACAAAGTTAAACTGAAGCCAAGATCAAATTTTTGGGTGATAAGTGTACGATAATATCTAACTTACAGTGTAATGATGAGCATTATTGTTTTTCATATTAGACATTTTAAAACAACAACAATAAAATTATTCAAATGGAGATTGCCCTGGACTTTCTCAAAGAACTAGAAAACATGTTGTCTGTGTTTCTATTGAGTTGTGGAAACTCTCATGAACATTTGGGAGAAATTGAAAAATACATTGAAACTCAAAAAGCTGAGAAAACACTTGCATGTCAGCTTGTGTTCACACAGCATTTCTTGTTCTCCCAAACATCCAAGCATGTTTCTGTTAAGCAATTAGATTATGAGCTTTTGATTTCTATTGTATGATAGTCAATGAGTGCACAGCCCAAGTCCGTTATCACGCATAGAAATCGCAAGCGAATAACCTAATTGTTTTAGCATAAATCTACTACTTTCTCCAAATCTTCTTCACAGACACTTCGAAAGCAGAAGAAGCAGACACCATTTTGTTAACAAAGGCACATTGCTACACTACTTATCTATCACAAAATAGATAGCGAGTAGCGTGGCCATTCAGAGCATGGCATTTGTGATAGAATGCTAGTAGATTTATACTACAACTCAATAGAAACACACACCATGTTTTCTATTTCTTGATAAAAGCAAATTGTTTTAACCTTTTTTGGTAGCATCATTGATCATTGACTGAGAAAGAACTGAGATCCAAATAATACATACATATGCAAACATTGACATAAGGAGTGTACTAGTTGAATTTGCTAATTTCTCTAATCAACATTCCTAGATAGAGTTCACAAGTTAGCTAACCAAAAGTAATGTGAGTATCTCTAAGATTGCAGTCTGTTTAATTTTGTGTGTAAGCAGCTTACTAGGCTGACTAAAGCTGATTTCTGTTCTTTGATGCAGTTACTGAAAACAATACAAACTCTGGAAAATATACTACATCAAAAAAATATGCCTCATTTTTGAAAGTGAGATGCTAAGAAAAAAAGCAAAAACGCATTGAACAGAAATAACAAGCCAAAATTAATGTTGTTATGGTTTGAGGCTACATTGTATGATTGACAGAACTTAATCACACTCTGTATACAGGATTAAATTGTTTGTACATAATGAATGCAAACTTTTTTTGATCCATAAGAATTTAATCTCTCCGTCTTAACCCTATTTCAAAAATTTTGAGAAATGTCACTGTAATAGTGCAAAGATAAAGTATGCGCTATAAATTATATTTATTTCAAATTTTTCAGCCTGCGAGCAAAAAAGTTGTTGAGGGGACTCTTAAGATACATTTTTGCACACTGGGCAACTTCAATAAAATTCTGGGCTCAAGAATGAAATATCTGGATAATTTCAAACTTTAAATAGATTCACAATTTAAGCACTTCAATACTTCCTGGGAGGAGCAAAAATTGTGCCACCCAGCTTAGCTTGACAGATTTTTTTTAATGAAAGGAAATAAACAGTCTAATAATTATTAACTTCAGAGCACAATAAAATGTACAAACTTCAAATACCCAGCAAGCTTGACTTACACACAGGTCAACAGATGCAAAGTCTGAAGAAATTGATATTTTCTCATTCACAAGTGATGACCCAACTGAAATCAATAATTTTGTTCACTAGAGGTTCACTTCACTTCAAACTGTGGACCAGACCTCAAAGGAAACAATGAATTATTAATCATCCAATAACCTGATTCTAACTGGTTTGTCTTGCATCAGGGATGATCACAAAGAAAATAGATCTCCAAAATTCTTTTCACTTTACAGTAAGTGCGTTTTTGCATAAAGAGAACTGAAGGGGTTCCTTGAAAATTATTTTAAGGCGAATGTGTTAAATCTTGCAAACACTGTGTACACCTGTAAACAGGAATCAGTTTTTATAGAAAGCCAAAAAGTAATTTAATCCAAATACATTCTTTTTGATACCCTTATAATTATGTCTGTGACTACAGTGTTGATGTGTCTCAAACACAGTGAATTTGCTTCTGGTAAAATGGAAAGTGTTAAATAAATCAACATAAACGAGACGAATGTTATCACTCTACAAGGCTCCTAAGGTGTAAGAGGTTATGACACAGAATACTTTGCCGTGATTTTTTTATGGAAACCCTAAATGCTATCTTGAAAATCATAATGATTTATTCATATTGGCAATTTCCCAACAGCTGTTCGCTGAAATAGTTATTTCTCAGCTGATATATCACAGAAAAAGAAAACTCTACCAGTTTATAAATAATAATTGAGCAGTGAATACGAAAACGGACCTCCAATGCACACCACGAGTGATAGTGCTTCAATTGACTAATGTACTCAAATAAACACAACAGCCAATAATCTTGACTTCTATAACTGACGAATCGACCCTGAAAATTGTTAATGCGCTAATGATTAGAACAGAACACTCAAGAGTATCTTATCGGCGATCAAACGTTCAAGCGCGCCATGTGATGTTTAGCTTTCAAAAAAGAGCACATTTTGAGTAACAAAGCCACTGAAACTGCACGAAACTGGAAAAATATTTAAAAACAATTCCCAGCGTTCTACATTACCCGGCGTGGTTCACAGAAAGCTGATCCACAAGGGAAATATGGATTACCACAAAATATGTCGGAAGGGTAACATGTATGAGAAATCTAAGTGGCGATCGCATTTCCAAAATTCTGTAAGCGTATGAACTTTTTCTCTGCTTGGAACAATTACACAAAACTCTCGGCATGGCGAACAATATTAAATAAACTACATCTTGAATCAAGTGTGCCGAACAAATATTAACAACAAAACAGGAAACGGCAAAAATGTAAAAGTTCGGCGAACGCTTCATGTAAATATAATCAGAACAATAGCGCAATTCACAGCCAGCGAAAGCGTCTATAAATTAAGAATGCTAATAAACTAGATTTTCAAAAAGACTTCAACTGTAACTTTGCGAGTTTCAGCCAGATTCCTTGATCCGACACTGAGAAAGCACAAACAAGACTTTGACTTTCGGTAACACAATTGAACCTAAATCTAATACATTGACTTTCGATGGCCTCTTCGCGAAGTTATACACCGGCTGTTGTCCTGGAATGATTTCAACACGCGTGCAATCGATTGTGCAGCTCTTCATTTTATGCCCCCCCGCAAGAACAAGTGAAAACAAGCCCCGAGAAATCACAGAAAGTGACAAAGAAGTGAAAAGCACGGGAACGAGGAAAGAACGCCCTAAACTTTGCGATAAAAGCGTTGAGTCACACGTACCTTTAATATTCAGCGCTGCATTTTGACTTGTACCAAGGTCTTTGCCCTTTCTTGTAGCCACACATCGGTAGTCTCCGCGATCTTCAAACTTAGTTTGGGATATTTCTAATGTTTGACCGTCGTTCTTAACAGTGTATCGATCGTTATTTGGTAATCTTACATTATTTTGTTCCCACTCGTAGAGCTGTATCTTTTTCGAATAATCTGCCGCGCAAGTAAAAGACACACTACTGCCGGCTTCTACTGTTTGTGGCGTTGGTTGAGTTCGCCAAGTCAGCCCAGATTGAGAAGCTGTGAGCGATGATCCTGAAAGAGTAGACAAAATGTAAGGAACGCGTTATTTAGCAAAGCCGTCATGCATTCTCACCTCAACGAAATTATGTAAGTCAGCAGAGTTTGCCGGGGCTTTTGCGTTAAAATTTAAGCAGACAGCAGAAGGGATACGTATCATTCTGAACTCTCCCATCCAGTTCTCTTGATCCGCCAAGAAACGAGAATAAGATTAACAGACAACAAAGAAAAAGCCGCCGTTTACCACGGCGCACATTTGCCTTTCTTCCAATTACCACCGGGTGACAATAACGAGCTCAATTTCAACATTTGGTATCCTCAATCGACCTCAGGAGCATTTCAAACACATAATTCAGATTTCAAGATGTGTCTCCGACGAGAAGATATCGTTTTGACCCGAGGAATGAAAGAGTTACAGCAGTACAAGACGACATTTCTACTTTGCCATGCCCGGTTTGATTAGAATAGCTGCAAGATGCTCTAATTTAGGCAAAAGTATGCTTACCTAACAAGACAAAACAAAGCCAAACCCAAAAACACAGGAATTGAACAAGGTTCCTCTTCGAGTGAAACATGAAATCCATGGCGTTCCTAGCTTATCAAAAGAGACTACACACAAGAAATAACCTCGGAGGAAAGAAAATCCTTCACGCAGGCATGGAAATCTATCAGAAATTCAATCTGTGAACTGTATTTGGGCTTGAACCGATACCCGATTGACATATGTCACGTGGTTGTCATTCTTTATTATCCCATGCGACCGGAAGTAAAGAGTAACCAATCACGCCACCTTATTTAGCGGCAACGGTGGCCCCAAAGGAAATAACTAGTCTTGTGAAAGACACAATGCGCAATTTTCACTGCTTTGTTCGCTGCTTTTTGATCACAACTCCCTCTCATGACTCACGAGTTGGGCACGCCGCCGATCGCCAAACAACTTCAGTTTCGATAATTAGACCTGAAAAGTCGGCATCAGTTAAAGGACGTCGATTACCAAGAGAATCTCTTTCGTGTTTCATGTTGTTTATTCCAATCGATTAATTGTTTTGCTTAATCCACGGAGTCTCTTGAAAAAACTTCATTTTTCCCCACAAAAAAAAAAATAACTAAAAAAATTACTTGCTGAATTTTCACACCAGTTATTTCTATAAAATCCTCGGTGACACACACAATGACCTCCAAGTGCTGTCACAATATTGATCTAACGAAGTTTTGGGAACGTTTGATAGATTTATTATTATCAAAAGGAAATCTCATTTCTTCATCCACATTAAACGGGGAGAAAATAAAATCGATCTTTGTTTTTTTTGTTACGCCACGCACAAGCACGTAGCGGGAGATTGGGAATATATATTACGTTGGCTAAATAAACGAAATTCGATCAAATTTCCTTTTCCTCGGCCTGATGATTCCGACCGCCGACGCTTTCCGGGGGGGTGGAGAGGGAGAGGGGGAGGGAAGGTACAAACCCTTTAACCGTTCAGTAAAGTAGGAGCTCTGTATATTTTTTTCTTTAAACCTTATTGAGTAAACCTTGAAATTTTTAGCAGTTATACTGTGCGTTTCTTCTTGTTTGAGATATTTAAAAAAGTGCTAAAAGAACTAATGTTAGTGTCGCCTATCAGTTCGCTTGTTAAACGCCTGCAGTCTAAACATAGTTTGTAACTATGGTCTAAAAGGGCACCCCATTCGGGTGGAGATTCTCCTCGCGGTTTAATAGAGCCTTCTTTTCTGATGCCCTTTTCCATGTTATCTGCTCTACAGACATCATGACAGCCATTCGAATCTGAAACATTTCGCTCTCAAAACAATTCTAAACTAATTCTTAAAGTAATTGTATTTGGGCACTTCTCCAAGGAGCTTGCAAAACGGAAGAACTCATTTCCTGGGTGCATTAAAACGTAATAGCTGAGTGGGCCATTCAATTTTGGCATTCTTTTAGGGGCGTATATTATGAAATTCCGGTTTTTCACAACGAAAATGCGCGCCGTTAAAATGGAGAGCCGTTATATTTTATATTAAAAACCTTATCAATATCTTCCATGAAACGATAAGCTAAAAGAAAATCATTAGTTTTGCGGCTGTCACCCGGATCAAGGACTACAAAACGCGGTAAAATCACCGTGTAAGTGATCTCAGCATTCCTCCCCCCCCCTTTTCGCCAAAAAACAAATTATCATCAAGCCATTTTTTTTCCTGGATCATTATATTATGGTAGGACACGTGCCCAAGTGCTCTAGGATAAGACCAGTGAAAAATGAACAAGAACAAGTACTGCACAATTTAATAAAAAAAACATCTGCCAACTTTCCACTTTTATGTCGATCAGTGACCACATTTACTCATTGTAATTGTGAGAATATCAGCGATAAAAACAGCTCTGAAACATTGAGAGTTCACTTGATTTCGTTTATCTGCCTATCAGTCTCCAATACTAAGTAGCTCTCCTACAGAAAGTTAAATTCGATGAAAATGTTCCGTGTAGTTAATGTTACATCAGCAAAGCCTTGTTGCAACCGTCCCAACTCGAGTGACTGAACATGCACGTGGAATTCCAGATTGTACTGCGTGATCAACTTTGTCTGCCTCGAAAGACTCTGTCAAGGTCGGCTCATAGTACTGGACGGGACAAGCCCCTTCGCGTGTGGGTTTAGGACTCATTTATCAGGGAGACTCCGAGCCGCACAAGCTTGGCACACGCCAAGCTGATTGAGTCGCAAAAATGTGTTGTAGCGGGAACAGTTCGCAAGAACAAAGTACACGACTCGATATTAAAAGTTTTCGCAAAAACAGGCATGGTACACGAGGAAAACTGTCCTTGCGTTATATCCCCTAGTGTGTGTAGATTAGTAGCATAACTGACGAAAATTTGTCCTGTGATTTTCAGGTTCACAAAGCTTTGAAAATTTGTCGAGTCCATAATCGAAGTAAACTTAACGTTTTCTACCGTTTGTAAGCTAACGTGTACTTTTGAACGTGTTCACGGCAAGCTCACGCAACTCGAAAAGGTGGTGTGGATCACGAGGTACTGTGATACAGTCAAACACGCTACGTGAAACCAAAGAAGGACTGATGGATGAAGAGAGAAAGAGTTCAGTCATAACACGAGTCAAGCTCAGGTGACGATCAAGTCACGAGCCAGTTTCAACTCGTCTTCGAGCTTAAGACCTTAAAAAAGTAGATTAAGAAACTGCTGACTGGCAGTATTATTTTCAGAAAGGTTCGGGATTGGGCAGGTGACGTTGCCCGGGCCGCAGCCATGTAGAGAGGAGAGTTTGCAGAGCAGTGTACCCCAGGCAGTGCACACGAAGTAGCATTAGCAGTTTTCGCAAAAACAGGCATGGCACACGAGGAAGCTTGCACTGCTATATGCCCTCAAGTGTAAGTTACGTAACTTACGAAAACTGGTCAAGTGTTTTTTGCAGCTTCATAAGACCTCAAAAAGCGTTTGAAAATGTGTCGTGTTCAATGTAACGTTACGTTTTCTATCTTTCTAAGGTTCGTTGACTGACTTATACTTTTGAAAGTGTTTACGGCTAACTCAGCTGACGCCAAAAGGTGGAGTGGATCACGAACAGCCCAACATGGCACGTGAAAGTGAAGCCGGAAATGAAGAGGACAGTTCAACCTTAGCGCCAGTCAAAAGCTCAGCTGATGCCCGGGGAAACCCCACATAAAAAGAACGGATAACCGTGGCTCTTAGAGGTTCTTTTTAAAATTTCCGACGAGAACCACTGTTTTTTTATTAAAGGAATTTCCCCCCCCCCCCCCCCCCCGGGAGCTGAGTCACGAGCCAGCTTCAAGTCATGTTCGAGCCTAAGACCTAAAAAACTAAAAAAAAACATTGGCTGACAGTATTATTTTCAGGAACGCTCGAAACTGCGGCCGTGTGACAGTAAATCCAAGGAACTGAATTGGATTGGGAACGATTTGTTGTGACTTGCAAAATATTTGATGTCTCGTGCCGGGTAATTCGAGAGCCACTTCTAACAGTAATCAAGAATTACAAGTTGTCTGATGTTTAAGTTAACTTCTGTTGTATAGAAATGTTTTTCATAGCAAACATTTTGTAAAGTTTGACACGTGGACGACGTCAGAACTCGAAGGAGAACAGAAAATGACTGCAAATTTCACAGAGAGCGCTTGTACAACTGAAGTCAAAATTCACAGGAGCTTAATCATGCTTGGATAAACTCCCTAGTCAACGAAAATTTAAAACTATTGCAATAATAAATCACGATAAAAACTGAATGACTTTAATCTCCTTGGCGAGAAGATCTGATAAATCGAAAGGAAATTGCTTAAAACCTCAAACTTCAACAGACTACAAACCCGGAAAATTTGCAAATACAATAAAAATGAATTGCAGCTGTATGTTTTATACTAAATCTTGGGAAATTACTCCTTTCACTAAACGGCAAAACTGACCAAAAAGCAACCAAAACAGCACTAGCCGTCCGTATCTTCGATGCTAATAACATTCCTGCAAGAAGTTTATGCGCGTCAGGCAAGGCTTTAAATGTATGCCTGCAGGCTGGCTCCAAAACTACTGACTTCACTGATCCAGACACCAAATACATTCGAAAACAGAAATGTGATAAGTTATAATCTAAAAATATTCACAAGAATACATGTATTTTCGGCCCAAAATTGGCAGAAAAATTATAATATTCAGCCTCGACCGTAAAAACAATATTCTTATGAAAAAAGTGGAATTTGTAGAATCGAAGAGAACGCACTCACAATAATGACAAACAGTCTGTTTTCTAACACAATAGAGACCATATCAAATACTGAATCTCTTGAATTGTTTGCAGTTAATAGGCTATATAGTTAACAAACCGAATAAATATTGAGTTTTGAAATTCGAAACCATTAGCAAAAGTTTATGGCGACAATATTCTCAAGAGGCCACATCCGCTAAGACAATATTCATTAATTGAATAAGTAGGTTCTATATTTCGAAATATCCTGTCTGTGCCTAGCATTAGGCGACCTACATTGGCCACCGTTTTATTTGTGCGTGTTATTTAGTCTACCACAGGCGTTTTATACAAACAAATTCAACTGACTTAAATTGAACGCTTAAAAATGTCCTAACGCTTACCTTATTTGGTGAAAACGAAGTATGATCTTTTGGAGTGGAGAAGAGAAATTGGAATAAAAATGAGGCCCCTTGGCGACAATATTATTGGAAGGACAACTCGACCGCGCTAACATTAATTCAAGAAAAACCGTCTCGTTTTCCATATATACGGGCTTCATTTTGTTGATCATTACTCCGCGTCCTTTTTTGCTTTGAACTTTCTTAGTTAAAGCCATTACGGTGCAAATCATTCAGCTACGATTGATTGCGATTTATGAGATGACGGATGCCTGATTCGCATTGATTGTAACAGAAACTTGACAATACTGCATCGACTGATTGATCAATTAAATCATGATTAAAGTAGCCGCTATAGTCAGTAATTCTTGAAATAAATCGAAATGCACTCATCATGTGCCCAATAGTTGATCTGCGGTTAGATTCAAGTTCTTATTTTTGGGGCGACAAATTTCTTCAAAAAAAATTATATGAATGCAACCTGAACGACTACGCCCGTTTATCAATGACCATTATGTATGTTTTTTTCTAACCGGCATTCTTTATACTAAACGAAGCAAATTTCGATCTGCTGAACACTTCACATGTCAAATTTTTTGACAGTCAGAAATTTCATGTCTTTCAAACGCCACTTCTAGCGGGAAATTTTACCAATAACACGAACTGTTAAATGTTGAACTCAAGCTCTTAGCTTGTTTTTAGTTCAGGGTTCGATTGTGAGGACATTTTAGTGAGGGTTTTGTTTTCCTCTGTCAAGCAAAAAAGGGTTTTCTATTTGATAAGAAGCGTCTGATTCTATTTAGAGTAATTATTTCTGGTCATTTATGGTCATTTCCGTTTGAGTTGATTTGCAAAGCGACTAAATTCTTATCTCAAGACATAACTAAAACATTTGAAATAACTGATTGCAACTCAAGAGCGAAATTGAATGACGGATTCATTCAGTTTTCTTTACTAAAAAAAAATTTATAATTCATTGTGAACTGAATATTCAAATATTTACTATTTTCGACGAATGGAAGTTCATTTTCAAGGGGGAGGGGAATGTTGCTCACTACCAAAGTTGGGGGATCAGTAAATTTAATTAGTGACAGTATTTTTCAGTTTCAATCGTGGTCGGGCCGTGGTCATAGGAACTGACACCTCTGTCAGTGGAGGGAAATACTCTGCGACTCGAGTGTGAATTAAATAAGGCCAAAAATTTTAAACTTCATAGTCAACGCATGCCAGAGATTGCTTGGACGATAATGGCAAAAGACTTATACAAAGTTTCAAAGTGTTTACTGCTAACTCAGCCGACGCCAAAAGATGGGGTGGATCACGAACAGCCCAACATGGCACGTGAAAGTGAAGCCGGAAATGAAGAGAACAGTTCCGAACCTTAGCACCAGTCAAAAGCTCAGCTGATGCTCGGGAAAACCCAGATTGGGAGACAACAACAACAAAACACGCTACCCTTCAGAAAAAAATAACTCTTATCCAACGGTATCGCAAAAAAATCTAAATACAATTTATCTTCTGGTGTTCAAAGCCTAGAAAGAAGTTAAACTGGCAATATTCCAACAAAAAATTATATATAACATTTCAGCCACGAACAGCATATCATGTACAAAACGAAAACGGTGCCTACCCCTCCCGCTGATAGTCAAAACATACACCACCTGTATATAAGCTGCCCGCAAGCGTCCTCTTTTTGGGATCAGTTCCAAAGTTGGCGTTCTTAATAAAGGCTACTGTAAATAATAATGTGAGTTTGCTTCTCTCTGTGCCAGAGGTATTATTTGGAATTATTCGTCCCGGTACGCACCGGTTGACCCTCAACCACCTCATAATACCAGGCAAATACGCTGAATAATACTATATTCCAGAAATTCTCTCTCACCAGTAAAGACGCCTCTCAGTTTTTTTTTCTGTAAGTAAGCAGTTACAGTGTATTGTAAGTCATTAAGTAACGTAATATAACGTATTGTAAGTAGGTTATTTCATGCATTAGAGCGGAGCACCCACGCGCAGAAGGCGCGCCAGTGGAGCTCTTTTGCTAAGAGATTTTGCAGCAATGCCGTGAAGGAGAGAGAACACAGAAAGGAGGCGAAGTTCCCGAAAAATTAATTTGCAAGTTAATTCGCGCTTTTAATTGTGTGCAGTCGTGCAAGGAAAGTCACCTGCTTCATCAAGTGATCGACAAGAGAAATCAAAAGATGTGTGCTGTGTTTTATTTAGAGAAATTGCAGTGAGCTAAATACAGCGAAAAAGGAGGTTAATTCGTTGAAAAGATTAGTTCAGTCTTCACAACTTTTCTGCAAGTTTCTGCTTGGAAGATTTACACAGGCAGAAGTGAATTGGCAACTTGCGGTAAGCGACTGATCTTTTGTGGTGGTGTTTCTTATAAAACTTATCAATTTGCCACGGCCTACTTTAATACTTTAATACTTTAATAAAATACTCCTAAGACAGTAAAAACTATTCTAGGAGGACTAAATATCAATAATCAGGCGTTCTTTTTTAATAGGTAAGCTTAAGTCTTTTAAAGTGCCCTTGTTTTGAATCCCTGCTGACAAATATTTTATAAATTACATCGTTTTAATTATGCTCATTCCTAAACAATAACAATAATTTGCTTTGTGTAAGTTGTTGTAAGGTGCACATCGTAAACAAATAGTTTTCTGTCGATTTTCTTCGTAAAAGTAGTAAAACGGTATTGGTAAACACTGCGTCGTTGTGTTTGTAGGTACAGCCGCTTCATAGACTGCTAAAATTTCGTCTTCGATTGTTGGAAATCAAGAAAGGTCAAGAAACCATATCCTTTGTTTTGTTAGTTTAATCTTCGGTTTGTTGAAATGCTTGGGTGAATTTCTACTGAGGTTACCGCCGATAAAATGACTGTAAAGCCGTCGGCAAAAATAATATTCAAATCTACATGTGTGCTTCAGCGTGTTTAATTACTAAACTCACATGTCACTCGGAAGTCTTTAAACTTATGGACGTTTTCAGACTTGAAAATTTATTTCTTGCCTTTACCAATAATATTCTTTGCCCTAAATTTTTTATGTATGTAAATGGTTTGAACCCTGGAGTATCAGTAGTTCGTATAGTGTGATCGTATGGGTGAGGATAGTTCTGAAAAGAACTCTTGTTGGTGACTGACGCCGGTTTCGACAACCTGAGCGGAAGTCATCTTCAGAGTCAAGTGAATAGTGTTGGTCAGTTTAGCCATTGCTGAAAGACTCGTCCAAAGTTTGTCATCAGTCATAGGTCGGTTTCGATCCGTCTATTGTAGTCGGTCGTAGGTCCGTGTATTGTTAGTCAAATTAAGTCGGTCTGTTAGAAGTCCGTTTGTCGGTTTCGTTAGCGTCGCGGATAAGTCATTTGTAAGGCGCCGGTAGTGGTTGACATCTGTTAAGAGGCGTTTGTTCTGAGTTATGTACCAGTTTTCCAGAGTCAGTCATTGAAAATAGTTCGTACTATTGTAGGTTAAGCATTGGGCAGTGTCCCAGTGAATGTTGTGGTTAGTCAGTTGATGATGTAAAGCGATGTGATTGTTAGCATCACCATTTCTCGTGGCTCGTTTGTGTTC
>OMLO01002790.1_pt1 | contig 14272 bp, 8 predicted proteins | sample 1674811 | NCBI WGS metagenome assembly OMLO01 (sample SAMN06265003, study PRJEB25207) | coral metagenome | isolation source: Coral host | place: Mexico:La Bocana,Puerto Morelos, Mexico | collected 2008-11-13
AATTGGCCACCGTAACGAGTTAAAAAGCTGACGTTTCGAGCGTTAGCCCTTCGTCAGACGAAGGGCTAACGCTCGAACCGTCAGTTACGGTGGCCAATTTACATTTTCAACTTAGTTGATATAACCAAATTACCTTGTTACCCCCACCGAGGCACAGCACCACGGTTTCTTTAGAAACGTTCACTCCATATTATAATTGAACAGAAAAGTATTACAGTTACGCTGCTTGCCTTTCTGCAATATAGAATGACCAACATCTTCGCTGCTCTGATTACTAGCTTGACTGTTTCGTGTCTAACTCATTTCTTTTACTTTTCAAGTAAATGGGGCAATGTTCAAGTACAGGGGCTCCTCTTCAAACGACATACCGTACGAAATAAGCATGGATGACATCGAACTGAACGAGACAATGATAGTGGCGTTTAGTCCGCAGAGTTGTGAGGCCGTCATCAAAAACTGCTACTCAGACGTTCCAAGCAGTACTTAGAAAAAAAAGATAAATAATATTACAATGTAACACTACGTCGTCATTTAGTCCAGCCCCTCGTGCCCCGCTTGCTCTTCTTTTGGTGTGACTTCTGGAGCTGGACGTTAAAGCCAGAAAGTAGAAAATAGAAGTCGAGAGACTGGACTTGCGCTATTCACGAACATAGCATTGGGGGAATTGAAAGCGTTTGTGGAAAATCGAGTCTTGGTAGAGTAATTCACAAAATGCTCAAACGATGTAATTAAGCTCAGAATTGATATAAAATACAGGAAAATTGTTGGAAATTATATCGTGATGGCGTTCAGTACAAACAAATTCATGTGCAGTTTATACTTTCTCCTATTTTCTAAGCTTCGCCAAGCAATCTTTATCGACATGGCTCATATCGTATTATTCAAGTTAGCATAATAAGATTAATTCAGGGCATGTCTTTGGGATTCTGAAGGGCTACATCCGCGAACACATAATCAGCTCTTGAACGCGAAAATATGAAGGGATGATTTTGTTAAATAGCTTTTAAAAAGAGAAGGATCAGTCCCTCAAGTAATATTTCGACTTGCGTTCTAAAAGGTCTGATTTCCATGACATCGTTTAATTCATAGTCATTCTTGATGGTCGTTTGTTGGAGTTTTTGCTATACTTTGCAAACCATAAACCAATTTGAAAGCCACAAAACGACTCATATAGCGACATAGGTTATATTTTGAATAATAGCCAATCAGGACGAATGTGACGTACTACGATTTAGCTTGGAAAATTTAAGTTAAATGTTTCAAGGTGTGTGCATGAGCAATCTAAATTTAGCCAACGATCACACGGAAAGCAGCCTAAACATAAACCTCACTTGTGCATTTCATTGCATACAATGAAATAAAGAATAGGAAAGTCTAATCCAGAGGTAGTAAAAGGAATAAAGAGTTCAACCCAATGGTGTAGTTGTTGCCTTTTGTTGAAGGGGAGGGGAGAGGGAGCGAATACAGTTATGTAAAGCCGGCTCGATCGTTGATTTCATACCTGGGCATACCGGCAGAGAAACATGGGAAACTTGAAGAAAAACTGTACGGCTCGTTACCAGGCTACTCTTACGCAAAAATCGTATTCCGAGCGTCTTACTATTTATGATAAGAAACTGGGGAAAAGTCATGAAAAGACACTCTAAAAAAATCTGCAAATCTAACCAGCCTAATCACACACATTAGGTATATCGTTTTATTTTTGTAATTACAAAGCAGCACTAAAACAGCATTAGAAATGTCTATTCATCAAAAGTATTATTCTTTAGTTCTGTGATTATGTTTGTGTGGCCGCCCATTAAGTTCTCCGTCCAGAATTCACTGGTAAGGCAATTGAAAAGTGCAGAATGAGACAAATGGCGACAATCCAAAGGCAATCCAAAGCTTCTGTTAAAAACCACAAAAGTTTTGCAGAATTCTGGCACGGCCAATTTTTTAATACGCGCCCTCGAATAGGCACTACGTTTAAGAGCCGCGGCGCTAATGCAGCATGTTTTCCTTAGACTTAAACTGACATTGATTTATTGAAAGATTGATTGATTACGCTTACGCCATGGTTTGCCCATGCCTAGAAACGAGAAATCACTCTTTAACGCAAGCGCACCGAGTCTCCAACCACTAGCCTCGCTAGGACCAAGACATCAAAGTAAACCTATTGGACTTGAAACCACTTTCTAACAAAAAAAGGTAAATGTTCTGTTGTAAGGGCAGCCAAATTATTGAAGCGAGGTTAAAATTTTCCACGATAAAGGCAAAGTTGGATTAAGTGTCTTTTCATGCCGAGGATATTAAAATCCAAGCGTGGTAGACTTTTCTGGCACAATGCAAGCGCATACTCCCAACAGTGATATAGCAGCAATTACAGTAAACAAACGGACCACCTTTATCAAAAGAATCTTTACTAATTTGCGCGGGAAGCAAGGCCATGTTCACACCGAAAAAGCAATTTTCTCCTCACTACCAAGCAGCTCCTTATGAAACCTCGGAATATCAAGCAGTTACAAGAAATCTCCGTAGTTCTAAATAACATGCAGGTTTGATGTGGGCAGTCCGCCCCTGTAGGAAAGAGTTTTATGCCTGCGGTTTTTTTTTTCAGTTTTCCTGCAACGATCGCAGTGGGATTCTTTCATCCCACGGATGCTCTATGATTCTCCCCCAGGTTCTGTTATGCAAGCCCTTATTGCCGTATGTACCTTGTAGTAGCCTGACTATTAACATGCGGCCTCCAGTTAGCATACGATACCAAATAGTATGTCACGGTTTCTCTGGTCATTTAGCATGGGTGTCGTGGTGTTTAGGGAATTTAGACTGTTAAGTCCTTACTGTTCGTACAAAAAACTAAGAGCCAGGCAGTTAAAATTCCAGTATTGCAATTACTCAAATTGCATTCTTTAGTTTTAACTCATAGCATTGCGAATGATGCGAATTAGGTTTTTTCTGTACATGATTTTTTAATTGCCGTACATGTATTGAACTCTCGAATAAGCGCCACCCCCGAATAAGCGCCAACACTTTAAAGTGAGCGTCGCGGTCCCGATGCGGCGCTTTTTCGAGGAATTCCTTATATCGAAAAAAAACCACCACAAAGCAACTCTGAGACTCTGTTAGAGAATTTAGACTTTTATTTCTTATCCTATTTACAAATAATAAGAACAACCAAGCAGTTCAAATTCCAGTGTTGCGATAGGTATGATCCGTACAGAGTGGTAAAACCAACATAAGTCGTCACCTCAACGTGTCATATATCATCCATTCGCCGAACTGAACCAAAACAAGAAATCTGTTGATGTCCCAAACAAATAAGGGTGATGTACGATACCTATTATGATGGTGGGCTCAATGAAAATTCCTGCGCATGGCAATGACCCTCTCCTTGGAAGTCTCCATGCCTTTCTTGGAGAGCAGGCTGGGAGATTTTGATAAAAGATTGCTACGACGTTACAGTATGTATGTTTGAGAAGCTGAGCTAATACTAAAAACAGTGTTTGTAGTCAGTAACAATAATAACTGTTGAAAAGCATTTCGAGTTTAGGATCGAAAGAGTTCTAGAACGTTTTTGTGAAGACAACGCTTTTCTTCGTTGGTTAATGATCGTGCACACAGGCAACCAGAATAGAAATGACAATATCCTAGTCCATCGACTAACGGCCACTAAAAACCGTGTTAGTGTTAGCTCCACCAGAAAAATCTTTTGGGTGAATATTTCCCACTTCGTTTGATTAGCGCCGTCATTTTCTCCAACAGTTCATTTGTAGCAACTATAACGTCGCCACAGCGGACTTAAGTGACGAGGAAGCCATAAGAGCTACTTTCTCCGTTTGGTTGGCCTTTGGAAAGTTTGCTTGCTGCCACCAGCACGGACAGTATGGAATTTCATGGCTAGCGTGTTGTCCATCGTCCAGGGCGAATCCATCTGTATTGAAGAAGCGGTTAAACGCGTCAAAATTTGGACCTACATGTACCCCATTTAAACAATAACGCAGCGCAGAGGAAGGGAACTAAAAATGTAGATTATATTAGCGTTCTACTCTTTACATATCTTCTGGCCAGTCTTTGTTGCAGCAAACTGCAAAATGTTAAATCCAACGACTGGACAACCACCAACCCTGTAATTTTAGTAGCATAGTAGGGGCCAGTTAATCCTGTTTTGTGGTATTTCCCCATAACTCTCGTTAATATATTCCACACAAAAAGAATTAAATCTACAACAACAGAATTAACCAGTGCCTACCATACAACTGATATAATATAATAATATTAACCACATATATTTTAATTACAGTAACTAGATTGTTACAACTCGTTACAACATGCTTTTAACTTATTCATGACGTACCTGTGTTGTATCTTGATCAACCAAATGAGTGTATTTCGTTCTACCTGATCGGCCAAAGTTCTTGACCTGCAAGAGAAATTGAAACTGTCTCCATACCTCCACCCATAAATACAATGCCAAGAAATTAAACCTCTTGGCGGTGAGGAAAACCGCCTATTTATAAATCCCTCTCAAGAAAAAGAATACTGTGCAGTGAAATACGGCGCAACTTGAACACACAAAAAAAATCACATCTTTTATAAAATAGATCAACAAATTCACATGAAGCAGACGTTGCTATACGCGTTCCGGTTACTTAGAACACTCGATCAAAAGTGAACAGAGTTTTATTTCTATCTTACCTGCATTACTTTAGGTATAACCGTTTTATCAAAGTGATCCTCCAGAGTGGGTTTAGCAAAGTCCTGTGTGTACACACCGTCCTCTTTATCCTTTGAAAGAAGAAAAATCAATGAAGTGGAATGAGTTCCAATTTAACGATCGCAACTCACAAGGATGTACATGTAGAAAATATACATGTTCAAGTACATGTAATATAGCCAGGAAAGCCAGGAGATTGGCAAGCAAGTTACATGTACATCATTGCCCTTTTTAATAAACAAACAAATTGTAAATAAACAAAAACGCATTGGGAAACCCAACTAGTAGGAGGCACAGCATTAACACGACATGGAGGAGTTGAATTTAAGACCATAGAACACAAACGTATCCAGAGGCAGGGAGAAGAATTCGAACGTGGGAACTCCGGATAAAACCTTCAGCATCCTAACCACTGAGCCCCCCCCCCCCCCTGCCACCACATACATGTAGAAGGACCTCCTTGTACTAGAGAATCCAGCTCAGTTAAGAAGTGAGGCACTAATAAAAAAGCCACAAATCATTAGGGCTGTCATTAAGTTTGGATTCACCTGGCGCCTTCATCTTCACACCCGTAACAAACTTGTTACTTTTAATAAAAAAAACAACAACATCCTCTTTATTTCCCTTTTCATTAATTACAAATATACATATCTATATCTAGCTAACGATTGGGGGTTCTGGTAACCAGAAATAACCACTAGGTTAAAAATGCCGGGTTATCAGTTTACAAATTGCAAATTGTTAATGTGGTTAAATTGTACTGACAAGTTACAACAAGGGCCCAGATGTAATGGGTTACGTCCCTAATTGACAGCCCTGATTGGCACATGGTGAAAGTAAACTCACTCACCAGGAAGAAAGCACCACGGTGATAGTATTTTTGTAAGAATCTGTATTTTCCCTTGGCTGCCTTGTTGGTGATCTGTTTTGGGTTGTTTTTCGCTTCCATTCTCCACTCCTCCTCGGTGAGATTGCGAAGACGTTCAACATCTTGGCGCTCCCTCTCCAATCTAAATAACATTAAAACAAAGTTGTCAGTGTTACAAAATTTAATAACATTCAATAGAAGCAATCAAAAACCCACTCTGATGAGAAGAGGTTTGTAACGTTCGATTCCAAAGAAGAAAGAACTACATGTAAGACTTGCACAAGAGTAGCTGTCTGTCTCATATGACAACCAAGTGAGTAGCAAATGAACTTCAATACAAATAAAATTAATGATTTAACTACTTACTGCTCTCTTTCGTCTCTGTCTCTCTTGATACGTTTTAGTTCACGGACCTTCCATGCTTCATACTAAAAAGATCAAGCAACGTACATGTATAAACATTTATATGGACACAAGAAACACAGGTAGGTATTGCCTGAAACATTGCTAAATTTTATGTACATGCACACCATTCACACTGCAACTGAATTTGACCACATGTATGCTGTATGCTGTAACAGTATATTAATATACTGTTGATCGACTGTACATTGCATTTGACAAAGATAAACATGTACATTTGTACAATGTGCAGTTCCGAAAATATATCCATCCCCAGGCCTACAGAAGGGATTGGAATTTCCTGAGAGGTAGGGGCTTCTCCAAGACCAAAAAGAGGGTTCTGTCCTGGTGTACTGGTACACAGAGGGAATAACCATTGTACTCCTTTCTTTACGAACCTTTGTTCAGCTGTTGAACATTGTTGGGTCTTTTGTCTCAGTTCTTGTGAACCAGTACACGAGGACAGAACCAAAAAAAGGAAAGAAGGAAAGAAATGTTTCAAAGTTAATTAGACATTTCTACAGGGATGGGAGGTCTTGAAAAAAATCTCTTCTTGGGGGAGGTATGGCCCATCGATACTTTTTTCCGTTCTAGTCACCTGCCTTGCCTGACAGTGTATTCAGATGCATGCAAAAAAGAACCTCTTTACCTCTTCCTCATCATCTTCGTCATCTGTTATGATGATATCTTCCTCATTGTCCACTGAAACAAAATAGGAGCCATTTGAAACATGACAGATTTTAGCATGCCACATTTCCGCATTTCAGATGTACATTGTACTGCTTCAATTTTTTGGTTTAAATGTTCTTCTACATGAAAAGTACATTCTTTTAGCAGTTGTTAAGTGGTACAGTAAATTTAAAAGATTTTAGACCTATGTAATGGCTCAGAAAGAGCATCCCGCAAAACATGGCGTCTTGTTTTTGAAGAAAGTAGGATCAAAGAGAAGGCTGAAGTGTCAATGTTATGCATGAGTGGCAGAGTCCTTAAGGAATATGAGGAGATAAAATCTGACCTTGAATGCAAGGGAAAAGAACATCTACAAGGAAAGGACAAAAACCTACATGTACATGTACATCTGAACTTTCTCAAGACCCTGAATTAAGTTAACACAATCTGTAGAACCGAATATAACTAAAACAGGCACGTAACATGAATCTTAGATTAACTATTTGTTCAAAGCTGAAGTCATTGCTCATCTATGAGGAATCTTTTAACAGAGCCATTTACCTTCTTGTACCTCCTGTTTTTCTTTCCTAAGAATCTCTTCAACAAGCTATGAAACAGATAACATAAAACAGATAAAATAATTAAAAAGATAAAGCAATTTGCTACCCTAGTTACCCTTGGTAAGTGATTTAGCAAAGTACAGAACCTGTACTATTGAGGCTACATGTACATTTACATGTACACTGTATGTATTTAAAACGCTGGATACAAATATTACACATAACAAGGTTCAAGAACTTGGCAAATGGCTAATTAAAGGCATTTATGGAAACAATTTTTGCTGTTTTTATGCATGCGATGGACATTAATATATACACTTCCATGTTTGTTCTATACCTGTAGAAGGTTATTTGTGTTTTCATTTTTTTTGTTACCTTGCGTGATGTTTTTGTCCGTTCCTCGTGGATCTTCTTTTTCTCTTCTTCTTTACGTTCAAGATCAAGTTCCATCTTCTCGCGCTCCTGAACAGTGACTCTGTCACTCCTGCAGAACAAATACGCATTAGCCTTTTGTTTGATTACAGGTTTCTGGATTCTTTATTTTTTACTGTAGACAGGTTTTTCCTGAGACAGTTGTAAGTTCATGTCATTTTTTTCAGGGCTTTTTCAGGGCAGGAAAATAATCGTCCATGCCAACCTCACAAACTGGCAACACTTTGTAATCTACATTGTACCCCAACACTAACACAGTTACACTGTATATTGTAAGTTACTTATAGCAGTTTTCTAATGGCCGTTCGTTACATGTAAATACTGTCCCAACACAAAATAAAGTTCAAAGTACTTGCATGCAGCAGTGAATACATGTACAGTGTAACTAGCTTGACTAGAAAAGGGAAGCTACAGAACATCCTGTATAGTTTTCTTGCATTATTTTAAAGGTCCTGATATCTGGAAATTATAGAGTACAGATTGGTAAGAGGAACATGGTTCTAGAATCCATGTGACCCAACTGTTCAGTAATTCCAAGAGACTTGTAGGAAAGCTACCTTTTTATGTTTTACTGAGGATGAAACAGCTTGCCTGGCAATAAATTTTGAAAATGTGTACTATTTTATCACTCAAGCGTTTTATTTTAAGGGCAGAAAAAAAGTTATATACGTATCAAAAATATTAATACTAGATGGTATTTACATGTTAAGCGTTAACTCAAGCTTCATTGGGGATTATGCATGTTAACAAAGAAAGAGGCGATCTTTTCATGTGACTGCTTGTACAATAATAGTGATAATGAAAGCAAAGTCACATCATTTCTTACAAGAATTGAACCCTACATGTATAAGTTGATTCATTGAGTACTTTTTTTTATCTAGCATGACGACTTTCTTATTGTTATTTGCCTCAACATAGAAGTTCTGCGCGTGAATTAACATCTGAGATTTCAAAGTTTCAAAGGTTTCATCGCTTTCGAGCTATGGAATTCGTGGCCCAACCTGTTCCAAAATTGTGATCTTTTGGTGTGGATCTACCACAAAAAATAATGGCAAGTGCATTTTTACACCGTAGTTGGGATGAACCCATTAAAAAAGCACCATTTCCAGAGCTTTTTTTTTCGCAAAACACAGTATGATTTTCAACCCTACAGTGTACATGTAGCTTCCACAGACTCTGCTAGGGGCACCTAGAACAATGACCACTCCCCCCCATTTGGCAAGCAAATACCATGAAAAATGGTTGGCACTTTTAGACTCAAGCTTTCCTATGGAAGCTGGAGTAATAAATATGTAAGACATCTACATGTACTGTGTTAACCAAGGGTGAGCAGTCTTCTACACATATGTCGACTGGACCCCTTTTTAAATACAGGGTCTAACACACACTCTACTACTGTAACCCTTTAACCAGCATGCCTCTCAGCTCAAACAAAGCTCACATGGGAAACTGATTTCAACTTCCTTGAGGCTAAATACTGAGTGTAATAACTTACTTTCGTACAAACACTGGCTTCAATCTTGGATTGGCTTCTTCTTCAGAATCCGTGTACTCTTCATACTCAGATGACTAGAATAACACAACAACAATTAAGACTGTAAATATTAGGGCCTTTTATGGGGCAAAGCACTGAGTTCAAAGAAATTGTATGGACATTTAAGTTTTGCATTTTCCTTCTGTAAGTAAGACAAGGAAGGAGAGTTTGTATATTGATCACACATGAGTACATACCTCCTCTTCCTCTTCTTCCTCGTCAGACTTGGCTTCTTCTTCAAGATCCAATAAGTCCTGCAATAATAGGAGAGTTCAGCCTCAGACTACAATGTACTGTACATGTATTTGGAAAAAGAGAAAAGAGAAAAATATAGTATGGCCGAAAGGGTTACTTTCTTTGCCTAGGCCCAATTTACTGCTGGCAACACTCAATTTGTGCTTTTTTAATTCAAACTAAAACATTGTACATGATGTAGCACATGCTTCAAAAGTAAAGAGTACACCTCCATTTACTTGTTATTACCAAATGTACTCAGACGAGATAGCAGTGTTCAATTCAACCTCAAAATTGATTGCCAAATAATAATAGAATTTAGCATTGATTCAACATGCAAAGAGAAAGGGTAATGGATTTTGTCTATCACTTGCCTGTAGGAAGCATAAAATTTCTGATCGAAAAAAAAAATTCTGGATTTTTCCCTGACTGAAAAGCAATTTTCACTGACTGTGCAGGGTGATTATTCTGGCCACATACTATTAACGAAGATAATGATCCCTTGTCTGTACATAAACATGAAATGAAGTAATTTACAACAACCTTAAGAAAAAATTCCCTGACTTTTCAGGGATTTAGAAATACCTTGACCTGAAACAAAATGCCCTGACATTTCCCTGGCCTTGATTAAAATCTAATTTTCCCTGACCGTGGTAACTCCAAGAGTTAAAGCTTGCCAGAACATTGGTTCCTTTGCACCCTGACATGGATCTGATTCTTATCTATGGTTTACTGGACTCCAATGGGTTGCCAAAATAGAATATAATAATGAGATGGTACCTTTTCTGCTTCTTTTTGCCTTGCTCTTTCTCTGAGCATTGTTCTTCTTCTCTCTACTGCCTTAATAGAAAAAAAAGCATATATTGTGTCAAGAAAATAAAATAATGGGTTAACCTGTAAATAAACATACAGCAATAACATCCATTTGTTTTGTTAGTGAGAAATGCTACATGTACAGTGTAGGCCTAAAACTGCTACAAACCTCTTCATCTAAATCTTCTTCGTCACTAGTAAAGAAAAAAAAATAAACTAAAATAAGTTTTCATCGAGTTGTAATAAAATATTGAATACAGTTATTTCATTTGATTACACTCACAATAAATAACTGAAAGTATGACTCAGCAGCTTATCTGAGGCCCCCACAAGCATTATACAGAATTTACTTACTGTAAGGCCACAAATTAATACCGGTAATTATTAAGCAAGTGCGTGAAAGTTGTTGTAACCTTTCTTCTCTCTACTCGTAACATACAGCAGTGTTATAAAATAATTAAAGCCTCAGTTCCTACAGTACATGTGCGTGGCAGTTATACATACATCTGCCAGTACTTTGCTAAAAATTGTAACACACTCTAATAATCTCTTGATGCATAAATCTTGTTATCTGTAGTCAATTGAATGCCATGATGACCTACATGTATGCCAAGATATAAAATACTGTTCTTGTACATGAGCACAACAGCTGAGAATTGTTCAATCATTAAGAAAGATTGGGGAAAAACTGTACATGTATGTGCAATACAAACCTGCTTTCTTCCATTCTTGGTAATCTGCGGAGTTCTCTGTCATCCTGCAAGCAACAATAAAAGTAGGTAAAAATGCAAACAAAATTCTCATTCTTAGTGGAAAACAGCATGGCCAACCTACCGTTCCTTGTCAGAGTTCAAGAATTAATATCATATTAACAGCTTCTCAAAATCATTCATTTCTCTGTAATTTTAATGCTGACAGTGATGGACCAGGAGAGAGACTTTTTGAGACATGTTTGAAATGGAGACTACAGTATGATTAGGAAACTGTTTAAATGTCATTTAACGTCAGCAGGTAAAATATTTTGCTGGTTACTTTTTTACTGACTTTTCTGAGATATGAGTTACAGCTTACTGTTTATTAAGGCTTTGTAGCAGCATGAAGATATGGTTTTGATGAACCACACTATATTTTTAAAGTTCATTATTCAATGAAAACAAAACATGTTTCAAATCAGACATCTTCCATCGTCATTGTCGCTTTCTTTGACTCTTGTCACAAGCTTTCAATTGAAAATCAAGGAGGCCATGCACATCCTTTGGGAGCAGGCATCTTTAAATTCCCAGGTCAAACATCTTAATTTATCCCTTTCATACTAATTAGTCTACTTTCTTAGCTTAAACAATTTTACTTTTTTGCACCTTTATCCTTAATTATTCTTGTTAATATCTCACTTTGTTACACTACATGTATTTATTGCATATTCTTTTAATATTTGAACACTGTACAACTGACGATGGATGATGTCTCATCTGAAACGTGTTTTGTTTTCATTGAATTATGAACTTTAAAAACATTGTGTGCTTCATCAAAACCATAACTTACTGTTTATCATGTTTAAGTTAGTTGTGTAGTGCATATGTATTTAATTTTGAAACTGCATTTCCAAATCAGAGTTTTTCTCAACAATATTTAGTGAAGTGGGATTCCCACACTGGTATTCACTGGTATGTCTGCCTTCCAAACAAAATGAATACCAAAATTATGACAAGGTTTAGCATTAAAATGTTTTAAAATCCCAAATTATTGAGAATTCATACCTCTTCTCCAGATGCTTCCTCGTCCCCCATAGCAACTACTTCTGGTTCATGAGGGCGACGTCTATGACCTTCTTCCCTGATCGGTCAAAGAGAGAACAAGATTTTAATTTGTAACTCAAACTGGGGCTCGTGCACAAGCTTGAGACTGGTTGCCATCATTACATGTAAATGTATATTGTGTAGTTTGGGGGCGCTATAATTTAACTATATTACATGTAATTCTCTTGAATTGCATGTAGGTCGTGGTGTAAACAAATGTCAGAGCATGCATGCAAAAATGGCTGGCAAGCCCTGCCATAAAAACTGGTTAGTTTATCTTACATTTCATCTTCATCTTTCACTCTCTCTTGAAGTCTCCTCAGTCTTCTGTCTGTCTTTTCAGCTTTCTGGAATACCTATTAACAATATAAATCTTAGATGACAGGATTCTTGTTGCAGTGGCCAAATATTTAAACTCTCTATCCAGCTTTAAATAGTGTAATACAGCTAAGAACCTTGTAATAAGGTTACAACACAATTACATACACTTGCTCGACTTGTACTAAAATTTCGATCAGACTCAGTTAGAAATAATAATTTACCTTGTCTATTTCTTGTTCATCGATCTCTCGTTCTTTGACGAAAGTTTCCCCCAATACTGCGTCGTCTTCATCCTCTTCGTCGCTAGAATACTTGGCGTATTCGGGACTGAAAGGTAGCGTCATAAAAACAATAAGAAATCAATTCTGTAACATCAACTATTACATGTACCTGATCACCCTTCGACATGTTTAAATGCACGCACTGTAACCGCACAACCTTACCGTTTTCCAGCCACATATCTGCTAACTTTCACTTTCTTCATGGTAAATTCTCCTGTTTAGAGTAAGAAACCCGACATAATTACAACGAACCATTTGCGGCAGTATTTCCGAGTCAAACTTGAGCATCCTTGTATAAAACACGACTCTTCGAGATAAGCACTACACAACACTGCCAATCTACAAACCTTTTTCATTTTTCACAGGAACAGCTCCTGCTGTACAGTTGATCGGGACTCCTCTCGCTAAAGGATCCATTCTGGAGCCCTAAATTCTGTAAGCTGTAGACAAAATAAAGGGTTTTGTTTTCCTGATAGCGTGTGGACCAGCTAGCTCCTCACATCAGCTCCAACATGGCGGATAATCACGCGCGTGCACTTTCCTATAATACCGCTGACACGCTCCCATTGGCACTGGAAAGAGCCATTTGGGCAACCTCGTTCCCAGGGTCCTCTCTCTTCTTACCTCGAGAAAGTACCCTGGTTGCGGCTGGTCACGTGTCTATGTATACAAATCAAATCCGCACCGGGTGACCGGTGCTTCGCTTCTATCAGAACTTTTATGAGTACTGAGAAGTTGATTGAGAGGGAAGTTTGCTTATTTTCACTACATTTTTAAATAACCGTCAACAGCCTGTTTCGGATTAGTTTAATCAGTTTTTCACGGCACAAGAATTGAATAATCGTCAAATTTTCGATGGGATTCATTCAATTTAATGGGAAGCTAGTCTCTCGGCCGAAAATTGGACTAACGTTAACCGCTAAACACAGTTTTGAAACGAAAGCCGTTGGATTTTGCAAACGCGCGGCCGATCGATGTCGTTGTTGTCCAGTTCTTCAATAAATTTTCACTGCAAAAGAATCGAATGACCGTCAAACTTTCAAATGGATTAATTCAATCAAATTCATAGTTAGTCTCTTAGCCAAACACTGGACGTATCAAAATCTAAACGAATGCATCAATGCCGTTGTTAATGTTGTGATTTGTCGATCGAAAAATATGAACCCGCACGCAGACGTTGTTTATATCAAGTTCTTCGTAAAATTATTTCGCCGCAAAAAATGGGCTGACCGTCAAACTGTCGATGAGTAATTTAATCAAAGTCAAAACTACCTTTGTAGGGGAATATACGACGTATAAAACTCTTACGGAACGAGTAAATACGTTCGTTGTAAATTGTGCCGAATGATTTATAAAATAAAATTCACCGCGCGGTCCATCCAGTGGTGGTCGTCATTTCCAAGTTCTTTGCAAAAGTTTTTCATTGTCACAAATTCCAAAGACTGTCCAACTATCGACGGGGAAAAATTCAGCTAAATGCAACGTATTGAACACCTATATAAAATATGTCAATGCCTTCGCAGTGATTTTTGCCGATCCACAACGTACGGGAGGGTTACAAATTGCACTTCCTACTGGGCTCAGTGGGTAAGCGTGCTGAGACAAACTTTAACTTTCCAGCCCCTCCCTTCAATCACATCTCTGGAATCTGCAAAAATCTAGCAGA
>OMLO01002791.1_pt1 | contig 14270 bp, 12 predicted proteins | sample 1674811 | NCBI WGS metagenome assembly OMLO01 (sample SAMN06265003, study PRJEB25207) | coral metagenome | isolation source: Coral host | place: Mexico:La Bocana,Puerto Morelos, Mexico | collected 2008-11-13
GTAACTTCCAGAATTCCAGAATATCAGTACGGACAGAAAGCCACGACGGCAACGGGAGCGTCGCTAAACAAAAGGTTAAATAACGAGCAGGCCCCACTTGTTCGAAGCCTGGATCACTCTGACACTATCCGCTGGATAAATCAGCATCCAGTAGATAAACGTTAACTACACTAACCAAGCTATCCACTAGATAGCGTTATCCACCTTTCGAACAACCAACACCAGAACAATGGATGTGCAAGTGCGTTATAATGCTTTGTATATTCCTTTGCCTTCCTCTACAAATCAACTTGATCATGCCTAACATGTGGGGGTTTTTTTGGCTCTTAGCGCTCGTCGCTTGTTTTATGCGTTACGTTCAGGGTTATTTGCATGCGTCACATTTGGTCAGTTTGCTATGCTATATTACTAAATTCAGAGGGTGACAAGACGTCTAAATTTATTTCGTACAAGAAAGCGGACTATTTTTCAAAATCTCACCTCTCGCTTTCCACTTCTTCCGCGAAAGTGTTTACGATAATTTCCACTTTGAAAGTAAAGAATTTTCGGTTTTGGTTGTCCAGATACTTTTTTCTAAAAATCAAAGAAAATATCACAGAAATACAGTAATATTATTTTTACTTATTTTTCTAAGAGAGCACGGTACAGATCCCGCCATCTGATTGGCTTTGAACACAGTCCGGATTTTCCCATCCCTGCCCACGATTACACAATGCAAACAGGTGCACGATGTACGATATGTGTGTGGAAAAGAGAAAAGAAAAATTAGTAATTTTTTTACCCGATGGGAGTTCCATATGGGGAAAAACTGAAAACTCCGAGCTTAAAATGCTGCCTCGGCCAGCGGCCTCAGACAGCATTTTCACTGAGAACTCGGTCGCAGTTTTTCGCCACACGGACCTCCCAGCTGTCAAATAACATATATCACTGACTTTGTCATGCCTCACTATTCTGAATTATTCTGGAAGCATAATTTGGCCTATCTTCCTGATTTTACTCTCGCACTGGTACCAGCTAATATTATGAAAATTTGTGTCATCATAAAAGGTACTTAAATTTACTGCTTTCAACATCTTTACATATTGATTACTGTATATATGAGCGGTAGATTATAAACCAATCCATTCCAATGTTGATCAAATTACTTGGAATTTATCTGCACGCGCTGATCGGATTAATTTCCTCACCTTACCAGTTGGCTCTCCGTCGATTCCGTAAAAACAAGTCATGAAAATAAGAAGCAAAACCAAAACGATCAATGCCTGTTTCATGTCGAATGATATAACGGTCTACCAAGCGAAAATGGTTGTACGTTTCGTGTGCTGGTTTGTGTGCTCGACTTAAGAGTTAACGCTAAATGTGTCATTATTTTATTTAATAGAAATAATGATTCGACTGAGTGTTTGGATGGGCAATTTTTTTTGCATCGTAACAGCTTCCCTGGAATTGGGATAGAACAAAAAAACTCAATTTTGATCTGTGCTTCGAGGTGGCCACCATGATTCTAATTTACGCCCGACAAACTGGTCACCGTAAGGAAGCTTATCACACTGATTACACAAGGAAACAAAATAACGAAAAGAACTCTTTCACATTTCCAACGCATGGCTCATTTGCATTACATTTACAGTACAACTGTGAAAATAACGCTGCTGTGACCACTTCAAGCCACCCGCATTCGGCACAGAATTTTTTTTTGACGCAAAATAATTGCTATCATGCAACCTCAACGAGGTTCATAGGTTCATAAACTTACCTGGTCACGCGATCAGTTACAGCGTTAAAATAAAATGACAGAAAAGGAAACAGAGCGGCAAAGATAGACAAAGTGGAACTCAGTCCAACTGCCATTTTCATGTATTTTAGTTTTTGCATTTAATCTTGTAAAACTGAACAACGCTTGATCATTTTCATTTCAGTTCCATGTAGCGAAACTAAAAAACAGAAAAGAACAAGTCAGAGTTGATTGGTGACCTTTATAAATTCCCCATAATAACAGTAACATTTTAATGTATCATATCAACTTTTCTGCACCACATTGTTGCTTTGTAATCGTAAGATAAAAGTGTAATGTTATTACTCGTACAACCAATCACGCTTAGCGAACCCGGATATTTTTTAATCCACTCTCCAGAGTGAAAAAAAAAATCGCAATGAATCCGATAACGTGTGGACGGGTGAATCCGGATATTTTCGAACCCGATGACGTAGCAAAATCGTGTCCAGCGACAAAAAAATCAAAATTTGGTCGACCATGATGACGCGTGCCAGTTGTCGAGAAAAGTACAGACAACGCTAAATCACACTCGATTTGTTAATTCGACATTTTCTGCGTAAATCCGTTGACATCTTCCATGAAATTTGGCCTCTGTCATTCTGCTAGCCGTCGTGTAGCCATACGACTACCCAAAGGCTAGCATTCTGCTTTCACAAAATTACGGTCGATGTGGTACGTTGATACGTATGCATGGGATTTTAATGAGAAACTTTATCCCTATCATTACGTTTTCGCGACGCGACAAAAACTTTCAAGTGCATATTTCTCGCTAGAGTCATCTGAACGCTTCCAATATTGTTTTATAAGCGATGAAATTGAATGGTTACTGAAATTTGTAGCTTTCACTACCTCGCGTATTAAATTTATTGCACAAGGGGAAGAAATAAAGAAAGGGGCCGGAATTTCAGTAGAACAGGCAGGCAATAGAGTACAAAACACAGACAAAGAGAAACTTCTTGCAAGTACTGTTTTCACGCATTTTATTTTCTTTGCAATGAGTCTGCAAAACGGAACAGTGCCTGATCAGTTTTCACTTTTCTTGTAGGCAAGCTGAAAGACATAAGAAAGACACAGTTTTACATTGAACTTTTTTTTTAATCAACTTGCTACGCAACAATGTTATATTGTAACATAGAAATGTCATTGCACGTGTGACAACCATGTTGCAATTTGGGGCAACACGTTGCGAGAAGCAGATGGGACTTTGCGCTGTATGTTTTCCTAAATCGAAAACGCTTTCCAATTAACTTGCGATACAGTGCTCTTTTACGCGAAAAGTTGCAAGAAAATACTCTCAATCTTAATCTTAAGTAATTTTATGTCTCCTTAGTTACTGGTTATCAACCACTTCTTATAATGCGGATTCGGGCATATGACGCCATGCATCACACAGTTGGCTTTTGGTTAAATTGGTTATTTACGCCTATCGTAATTCGTCAAACTGAAAATAACTAGTTTGGTTTTATCGCAAGCAGTACATATTATGCACTAAATAACTCTCATTAAGATCAGTTTGCTAGACCTTTTTGTTGTTGACATATGAAGTTAGGTTGCAAGTTAAATTCGTTTTTCACTCTTTATTTTTAACCTCACCTATTTTCTCTTCCTGCCCCATCTGGAAAAGTGTGGACCATAACTTCCAGAACGAGAATAAGCTATGACGGGTGCATCAAACTTTGATATCGATGTTGATGGTTCTAGTGAATGTGAATTCTTTGTTTTCTAAAATCAAGGTAAGAATGAATCGTAGAAAGTGCATGGTACGGTAAGAGTTAAATAAAGAGGATTCATGTACATCTTCTCTTACCAACTCGGTCTTATGCTTTCCAACGATTGCATGAAAACATGTTATGGCAATAAGCAACATAAACAGAAAAAATGATGACCTCATGGCGATTGATGTAACTGTTAACTTCCAAGAGAAAATATTTAAAAAAACTGATTCTTGAGCAGATCTGCGCACTACTCCAGCTTAATGAAGATAAAGCTGAAAACTGAAGAGTGTTCGCATTTATTTACGTATTGACAACTGGAGTGGGTCGACATTTCTTTCTTTTTGTATTAGCTTGACCGGGAGTCGACTAACAATGATTAATTAATTTGTGCTTCGCGTTGGCCAGCATCGATTGAACCACACCTACAGGAGATTTTTGCTACCGGTCAAGAAATTACATTGCTTACATAATAGAGAGTGAAAAAAGGAGGGATTGTCTCACATGTTCGCGAAATATTCTACGAAAAGTCTCCACGAGAAATAGACGAACCTAAAAATAGCTTACTGGAAGATTGTTTCAGTGGTCTGTCTGTTATTCACATTTTTTAAGTTATGTTATGTTACCGAAGGTAAATCTCGTCCACACTATGCCGGGAAAAAATAGAAAATGTTTTCCGTCCACACTAGCTACGCCAATTAAGGGCTGGTTCACACTAGCGACGGAATCGGAAGCGGAGTCGGAATCGGAAGCGCAGGGAGCGTTACGATCCAGTGTAAATCAAAAAGCGGAATCGGAAGCGCAGTAGGAAGCTCGACGGAATCGAAGTCAGAAGGATCAGAACAGTTTCTTTTTCTTCCGATTCCGCTTCGGCTTCCGTCGCTTCCGTCGTACCGATTCACACTAGATCAGAACTTTCTTCCGACACCGACTCCGCTTACGACTCTGCTTCCGTCGCTAGTGTACTGTGAAGCAGCCCTATTGCCGCTTGGAGGTTAAGATTAATCTTATTATTATCGTCATTGTTTTCTAAAAGCTCCGTTTTCAAATGTTTTTCGTCTACACTAAAACGCAAAGCCATCAATTTGCTTGACTGACTGATGTTATATCTTGTCGCGGACGCAAAGGTAAAGCCCTGCAAAAAAACATGCAAAAGAACAGCTAATTCAGCCTTAAACAATTTGCCTGTCTCGCTGCTTTAGTAGAGGAGGAGAGGAGAGCTATATTTCATCCTATTCAATTTAATTACTTATAACAGCGACTCATTACAACTCGAAGTTTAAAAAAAACTGCAATAAAAGCCAAGTGTTTTTCAAAATACCTTTTTAAAATGCGTAATAATACACCTTGTTAAGATCGTAATACTAGCAATTAAGATAAATATTGCATAAATTATGTAGTATATAACTTGTGTCACGTATCATTTGTCGCTCTATTAAACTGAAGATGGCATAAACATGCCGAAACATGTCTTTAAAAACTGTTGCACGTTTTAATACACGATGATTGTGGGTTTCCGGCGAAGTCGCTAAATTGAAGAAGTCGGAAAAAAATGATCAAGGTATTTTCAAAAATCTCAAAAGAAGTCAACATTTTTCTCAAAATATCATCCTTTCCATACTGTCCTAATCAAACGGACAAGACAGTTAGAAAATATTCCATACTCATTAGCACACCTGTTGGAAGAGAGACTGAGAGAGTCCTGGTTTTATCTGATCAACATCTGATTTCTCCTAGAATTGTTGGCCTTCGTTATCGCAGTACCAGAAACTAACCACAGGCAAAAATAAACTTTCGCGTACAAACTACATACAGTCCCAGTAAGCTTAACTGAGTTCTTTAGGGCCCGGGTATGGGACGAATGGAAATTTTCTTTTCACCAATGATTCAGTTTTTGACCTTATAGCCGATCGCCCAAAAAGTGCTGTTGCAGGCTTGCCAATTCATAGTGAAAACAAAACCGTTTTTCAAATTACATCACATCTGAGTTTTGCAGATATTTTCATGTAATTTTAAACTGTTATCTACATAGTTTGGTATTAATGTTTATGGCCGTTTTTTGGGGTCTCAAAATGGCGGACACAGAAAGTTTCAACAAAATAATATCAATGATTTCCTTCTCAAAGGGATGTTAGCTAAATTCGATAAGTTAACTTTTTGATGTTTTAAATGGTGGTAATCCTATTTTCTCACTCAAAGCTAGTAAAAGCTCGATAGGTGAAAAAAAAAATAACGGTGAAACATGAAATGATTAATATATCACACGCGGAACTTCAGAGAACTAGTATCAAAACAAATGGACACCAATTTAAAACTCATAGTTTTGGCCAAGTTTGAAAATTTCAATTTTAAATCCCAGACTCTGGCTTTAAACATAATTTGATACCGAATTGTAAATCAGCATTTGTCGACTTTCTGTTCCACTGCGACCAACGTGTAAACATCTTTTGGTCTATATCATAAGACGGAGATTCACAGCATACGTTACCAATCTTTAAATTAATGACTATTTTTTCTATATCAGCTTCTACTATTTCATATTACCATTATTTTGGACGTTTTCTTACAGCGTCTGTTTAATTACAAAAAGAGATTTAAAAGAAACGTAAAATCTGATTTGAAAACACAGTATATGGGTAAGCTTAGCAGGAAAAAAAACTTTAATGTTTCACTTAATTTAAGTGAAAAGTTCTCTCGCTGACTTAAAATGCCCCCCTGAGGTATTTTAATGATCTGCTGAAAATCCTCCTTTCGGAACATAAACATGTTTCCTACCCGCATGAAGAATGGATCAATGACGTCGTAGAGACTTCACAAGCACCACTGTGTCACTCTGTCATGAAACATAATTGAATACTCGCCCCTGACAGTAGCAGATCATTCGATTAACACAAATTGATTTGTCTCGAGGGGGCAACATTGGCGATTACAAAGCAAGCATTAATGGGGGTACGGTCTTTCTTTTCAGAGACTGTGGAAAATCAGTCGGAGTTTAAAGAAGTGTTTAATGTAGGAAAAACAACGCCAATATTACAGGAAAAAAACATGCAAAAGAAAGAGTTAGAGGATATAATATTTACAATTAAGGCTGTTTACCTTGACAGGTGTCAAAACGTGATTATTAAAATTAGCGTTCTAAAACTGTCGGGTTTCTAAACTTAATTTGCTAAAAGCTAGTGCTTTGAAATCATGGAATTTAGTATCTCCAGACTAGAAAAATAATTCTAGGTGTAGTCTGCAGTCTCAGAAACGATGGATTTGTAGCAGTTAGCACTTTCTTGGTAAAAGAAATCGTTTAGGCAAAGCTTAAAATATTATCACTTTTCTAATGTTGTAGCGGTTGGTCTTCGGTTTTAGACTAATGTTGTGTGCTACCGGTCATTTAAAGTAATGCTTATTAATTAACCACAACTCCGAGTCTACAAATATATTTATTAAAAAATTCCAATCATCATTTAAAATAAGTACTAAATTCTTGAAAACTGTCGTTAGTGATTAAGGTACAATATCTTGAAATTGCTACAGTGGCAATAGATTAATTGATACGAAAACCTCTACCAAAGTATTTGTGAAGTATAGTATCAAAAAGCTAGCTCAAAACACTACTTATTGTAGCGCCAAAGATGAATTTTAATTGATAAATCTTTTTTATCACTGTTATGCTCGTGTGTAGTCGCAAAGCTATGTTCAGCGTGGCTTGAATACTGTCCCGTTAGGACTCAATGGACGCCAAACCCCCGCGGAGAAGAAGTCTGTTTTCAACGCAAACACATTACCACACATTCTATCCAGGAGTTTATCTTACGGACGCTATTTTTGTTGAATATAGAAGTTATCCATTTCGTTTGAGCAGGAAGATAGCCGTTCAAAATAGGCGCTTTGACAAGTTGTCTAAAATATTTATTTAAAAATTCATTTTCAATTCTCAAATCTTTTTAAATGACTTTGGGTGGGCAGGGTCCTAAATTTAATGCGTGGGAAAATTATTTCATTTCTAACTTTAAGTGCAAAATTAATTTAGGGAGTGTAAGCAACACAGTTCGGAAAAAGAGTAGTAATAAAGTAAAGAAAGACAGACCGGTTTCAAAAATACGATTTTTTTTTATAGAACGGTTCAAAGAAATTTATTAATTTTACAGTTCTCTCTCACAAATTCGCAGTCAAAATTATCTACATCAAGTAATTTTGTTTTAAGAACAAAGCCAAAATTATTTTCATCTCCCACGTTTAACAAGGTGAATTCCCAATGCTTCCAAAAACTTTAAAGAGTCCGCAGGGAAGCGGAATCGTTTGTAGTTTATTGCAAAAAATATAGGAAAAAAAGTTTGACATTTTCAAGGTCAAAACAAGTTTCGACGGAGTCGCGTTGAGGTTGTGATTCGAGAATTTTTTCATAAACAAATCCAGAACTGTTATGTTTTGCATCGACAGTTATTGCATGTATAAAATATTAATTAATTTGGTTCAGTCGGCTAATTAACCAATACAGACCATAACAAATAACATTAACTATAATAAGTATAATTGAGAAAGACTTCTTTATAAGCTTTCGAACGAACAAACCCTTGAAGAGTTGAGCTTCGATCTGACCGGAGTGTGGAGCGCGTTGGACCAGGTCAAAAATGGCGATGAAAACTACTTTCTTTCTTCTCTTATTGGGAATTCCTGGGATTTTAGAGGTTCAAGCTGCTTCCATCGCTGGCGAAAATGAGATATGGAAGAACTTAGATGAAGGTCTGCCATGTTTCTTGTTTTTTTTTAAGTTTATCGAAATTCCCGAGTTTCTTTAGGTTTTTCTTACATTGCTTTGAATCTTGACTAACCTGGTCTCAATATCATTACATATCTTTTCCAGATTCTTCTCAGTTATTTTTGATCGATTGCGGCAATTTTTTCTACGGGCACTGAAAACTAACAATACTAACCTTACTCTTTTAGGAGCATCTGATCTTTGTTTTTATCCCGTGTGGCATACTCTATAGGCAAACAAAGATGATGATTCCCTTTGACGCAAAAGCGACTCAAAGGGTATTGAAGTTGCCCAACCGCAACAAGAAATGTTCACTTTATATAGATTGGTTTAGCCTAGAAACGGTATCGTGATAAAGACAGACTTTTTCTGCCTCATAATATGTGCCAAGACTCAAAGAATTCAGAATATTCCGGTGTGGTAAAGTCTGAAAGAAAACCGAACAATGCACAGTAGATTGTATTTTAAAACAGTTCAGCATGGAGTTTCAAAAGTGAACTCTAGCTCTATTTTTTTTTAGATTTTCACTTGCTTGCGCCCAGAAACTTCACATCTTTAGACATATCGAATCATTACTTTCACTGGAGAATAGAAACGTTACTGGTTTTTGCTGTTAAGCTTTGCTTGAAAAAAAAACCTCTACTGAATGGCAGACAATGCGTAACATCATGTTTCTGCTGAAAGAACCTGAACAGAATTTCTCAATCCAGGGGGCATCTGCTAAGGACAAAATAACATCATGAATTATTTTCCCCGCGCCAAGCCGTTAAAATGGAGTAATTATAACGGGTTCGTTTATTGGAAGGCACATGCTAAACTGTGTAGTTGGGTAAACAAACAGCGAGTGGTTAAAAACTTGAAGAAAAACAAATGTTGCGCTATGCATTCATGGCAAGAAGCTTGCGCCAATGAGGATCTGGCTGACATATAGTTTAATGCGCCAAATCCACTGACCTTGAATGATTACCGGCGCGCTACCTGTTCTCTCTCTAAAGTAATGCTGTGCTCAGCACTGGTTCATTGGCCGCCTACACAGACACTCTTTAGGCCCTAAAATTTCTGTGCCTTTTGTTTTTATCAGAGGACGATAAGAGGAACGTTGAAGTGGACAACATTGAGCCCTCGGATTATCTACCATCAGGTGACTGCGTTTATCTACCAAGTTCATGGGAAATCATAGGAAATGGGCTTGAAATCTTTGACAATCTTCGGAATTAGGCAGAAAATGATGGGAAACGATGGAATGACTTTATAATGATAGTTTCGGAGAACTTCAAAAAATAGTCGGAAATTTTTCCTAAGTATCCAAACTGAAATCCGTCCGTTGTAAGCTATAAGTAAGGCCTCGTCTATACTTCGCAAGAGGAATTTGAAAACGGAGATTTATTTCTATATTTAGGCCTATCGTCAACACTATATCCGTCACGCCAGACAACGAAACTTTTCGAAAACGCCTTAAAACCAGAGGAATTTGAAAACGCCGGTTTTTCGTTTTCGTGTGGACAGAAAAGAGTTTTAAAGCGGCGCTTTTCGAAAATGATGACGTCACGATAATCACGTGATTTCCCTGTCCCAGTTTCCTCAAACAAAATTCCAAAATGACAGGTGATTGTTGCGTTTTTGAATTCCTCCGTCGACGGGGCCTGATGAAGCAAAGGATTTGTGGCCGAAAAACAAACGTGCTTAATTCTCTGGTTCGAAACTGGGATATCGTCGACAGAAAATGTATAGATAATCATATATAAGCGGACCCAAACAAGAAACCCAGACACAAACGTTTCTCCCCATGTTTGCTGTGAAACGAACCCATGTTTAGCAGACACCTTTGCACAAGGCAGGGTTCCTTGGGTGTCCTCTCTGAATATATGTAACACGTGTGAGTGGTGAAGTCATTCGATAACATTAAGTTCATCGTTTTGTAGATCTAGATGACCTGGAATACGAGGACCTCGCCTCTAATGTTGCCGATGACTTCGATTACTATAAAGATGCTATCGAAAGCAGAGCAGGTAACACTGATTTCAAAAAATATATGGCAATCAGAATGAAGAATTGATAATTTAATCTTGGGAATAAAAGGTTGAAATCCTATGCGCATAGAACGAATGACAATTGACAAGAATTTCATGCATGCTGCCGAGGTGGGAATGTACGTCTCGCTTTCCAAAACTCTTACTCTATTTCTGACCAAAATCTTCTATTTCCCTAGGGTATCGATTTTTAGAAGAAGCTATTTTTTTATCATTGTGGATAAGACCATCAAAAAAAATTCCTTCACAATGCCCTTAAATTCGGTCTGAACTAGGAAACTAATTATAAAGCAGGTCTGAATTAAATAGGGTCTGGATGTAAGGATTGGGACTTAAATAGTATTGAACGTTGGGCCAGGTCATAAATAGGGTAGTTATTTCAGGACCTGTACAGCGTGTGTAAGAGATTACCCCCCGGAGAATGTAGGGTGTCGTATATATGAAGTCAGTGTGAAAGAATGCTGAGAACAGAGCATCGAGCAGGGGTGCTTTTCACTATGCACTTAGGTCCGTCCCTGAGCAAGGTATAGAGAAAATTGAAAGAATTTGTAATTTACACAAAGGCATTAAACATGATTTCAGTGGCATGTCAGGACGTCTTTGGGGCTTTGTGTAGAAGGCTTACTAGCAAGAACCCGACGTGTTCTGGACGAGGGCAAAAATTTGCCTTCAGGTATTGCCGAGGCAGTTGTTCACAGTTCTGCAAATAATCCGGTAAGTACACCAACGTCAGTGAACCTCCCCGCCTTTAGACTTCGAGTGCTTTCTTTTTTACTTAGTCCGTGAGCGACGCGCGAAAGAAAGCCTCGAGAGACACAAATGGCCACGCGAAATCGCGCTTCTCGGCTAGAGGATTTCGCGGCCAATTTTTACTCGCGGTTTGCCTTTCGCGTCACGCACGACGGACTAAGCCAAAGAGACGTGAGACTACAATAGCTTTTACGAAAAGTTTTGACTTTTCGAAGTTAATGCATTGTGAGGGGTAAGTGCCTAACCTTTGAATTCTGATTGGCTGACTTGGGGTCCAAGTTTTGCAAATTATATGGACACAGTAAGACATACTGAAAGATCACGAATTCGATAAGCCTTCGCCGCTAAAGGCGCAGTGGCCTCGTGGTTTGTGTGTTCGACTTCGGAGCGGTCTGGGTTCGAGCCCTGTGCGGGACATTGTGTGCGTGTGTTCTTGGGCTAGACAAAAAATCTCGCAGTGCCTCTCTCGACCCAGGTGTGTAAATGGGTACCGGCGAAATTAATGCTGGGGGGAACCCTGTGATGGACTAGCATCCAATCCAGGGGGTAGTAGAAACACTCCTAGTTGCTTCATCCTACGGAAACCGGGATAAGCTCAGGAGTGATAAGCCCCTTGGCTCGCATTACCGCCAAAAATCACCCGCGAGATTCCGCCAGCTACGCAAGCTTGTCTTTCCCGGAAAAATAAGAGATGAAAGTTTTCATTTTGCTTTTCTTTCAGATCGTGGATACACCGGGATGTCAAATCAGTTAGATCTATATTTAACCTTTTCTTTTGACCCAAAAACAGTTCTCGTTTGTCGAGAATTTTTCTATCACGTTACATTGGTGTATAATACCGAAGTCTTCCCTCGAATTCTCAATTCTCAATACTAGTAGATATAGTAAATGTATCAAAGTAGTTAATACACTAATGCCAACTAAAGCCTTACCGTTTCAAAAGGACACTAATTTCATTGACTAATATCAGCACATTGTTTAAAAATCTTAGTGACTAAATTTGAGCTAAATTTCGCTCCATCGATAACTGTACAAAGTTCTCGTCATATTTATTTCGAGCTCGGATCGATCGGGTAACATTAAATTGAATAACATAGAATACTAAAGCTTTTTTCGCCTAACCAACACTGGTCATTAACACAAATCTTATAAACTTGTTACATGCTCAATTCGGGGCTTAATTCATGAGGTAAACTAAGCACTTTATAGACGGCTAAAGAATTTCGAGCTTCAACCATTAACCAAGATGTCTCGAAATGATCTCCGTGATAACTGTATTTTAATAGCAATCGATTCAAGTTGATCATCTTCAAGTTGATGATAAACTTTTAATATATGCTCGGCGACTTAACAGCACAATGAATCCCTGAATTAATTCTAAAACCGCTGATTAATTAATCTAAAATACTAACCAATCACTGTAAACCGTCACTTTGTGCTCAAATCATCTCTGATCATTTCCAATTCTCAATGTTCACTTCACCTTTAATGTTAAACCCACGCTGAAGCGCCTTTTAGTTCTCCGCATAAACTCACCGAAGAGGTGACTCCTCTAGTTCCAGCCTTGGTAACTTGTTTAGTAGATAACACGTTGAAGCGCTTGTTGTTTGTCTAATATCGCTGGCTTGTTCCAGGATCTCGGTTTGTGGAGGAGAGCGAAAAGGGAAGGACGCGAGCGCTGCATGGAACAAGGGGATCTGCGGAAGAAAGTTCTCCCCCTTACTCGCCCAAAGCCCATCGCCTTTTTCCATTAGTTCTTCGTGCAGGCTTTTCACTACTAATCGATCTCCTGGAACAGCTAGACTAAATATCGGCGGATTAACTCCCCTTAAGACGTGCCGTAGTATTTCAAATTCCAATGAAAGGTTTTCAATTGCATGTATCGAATTGTCTTAGTCAGTAATGAAATAAAGCTGGGTCAAACGAACATGCTGTTGCTTGTCAATCAATCGAAACTGGAATGAGTTTCATCTTGGTAACAGTTCATTTAAGATTCCCTTTTGTGTTTCGTTTTTCATGATACCGACACCAAATGTCAAACCTGAACAAGTCATGCTTGACTACAAGCAGCCCTTCCATCGAACGTGACGCAAAAAAGGCACGGGCAACAATCTCGTTCATCAAGTCTTCGTTCGTTTTTGTGTAAGCTTGACGAAACGAGCGACTCTCGAGAGTTCCATTACTGATCCAATTGTGATCGGTGTTCTGAAACAATGAAAATTAGCAGAAGTAAAACACCAGCATCTCGAGAAGGTCGCTCGTTTTCTGTCCGCTGGTCAAGAGGAACGAAGACTCCTGGTACCGAGGTGGACAAGGGCATGAGAAAAATGGCCGCGTTTGTGCGAGTTCACCCCGGTCAAGAACTGGGCAGAGAAGGGACGGTATTTTCGTTCACATATGGTAGTGCATAATTCAATCCAACATGGCGTTGCTTGAGTGGACGTTGGAGGTTGGATGAAGACAGTAGGCGCCTTCCAGTCTACCAAATTTTTCAGAACTTTCAAAACGGAGTAAAAAAAAGTAAAAAAAAAAACCTTAGAAACTCTCCGGAAAATCCGAAAATTATTGAATTTCCGTAATGCAAACCATGCAACCGAGAATTCTGGACAGCCGAGAAATACCAAACAGAACAACCCACGACATAGTTGTTTATTAATTCTTTAATATCAATGTATCGAAAACTGTTTTGAACATAATACGTGGAATAGTGTTAACGTTACAATTTAAATATTATCTTTTTTCATGAATCGTTTTGCATAAATGTGCTTTTTGCAAGTGGTGAATAAAATATTTCTACAAAAACTACAATTGAATTATTACATTCATATTAATTTCGTTATCAAAATATTATAAAACTCTTGCCTGAAGAAATTTGAAGAAATTTACCTTTTTTGATAAATTGCTAGAATAACCGTCCTTAAACAGCATTATTATTTGACTTGGAATTGTAACCGACATTACGCGCGCTCTGATTGGTTAATACAAGGAAATTATTCTCCCATAATGCCCATGGGCTGATTACGGGCCTGCAACGGCCAAGCAAAAGGCCTGGTCTTTATGGGAAAATCTACAACCTCGGCCGTGCAAATAACAATACTGCAAGTTATCGAGATCTTGAAATATTTGTTTCCTTTGTTTCAGTGGCATGTCCGTAGACTAGCTAAGCTTAATGCTTGTATAAAGGGTGAAAGTTTCTAAAGAAACTGTTGTGCTGCGTCGGTGGGGGTAACAAGGTAATTTGGTTATATCAA
>OMLO01002792.1_pt1 | contig 14270 bp, 15 predicted proteins | sample 1674811 | NCBI WGS metagenome assembly OMLO01 (sample SAMN06265003, study PRJEB25207) | coral metagenome | isolation source: Coral host | place: Mexico:La Bocana,Puerto Morelos, Mexico | collected 2008-11-13
CCTAACGTACCCCTTCTCAAAAAATAAGGGGTTTGATGTTCGGCCTTAAGGGGAAACCATTTTTCGTTAAGCCAAGCCCTTCATAAATCTTAGTTTTTGGCCTTCGTTTTGGTAAGTGTAGGGAAATATACCATACATGGATCCTAAGGAAATTGATCGCTTAAGAAGGGTTTATTTCTGGGGTACCTGGAACCCCAAAGCACCACCAGTTTCAAAATGGATGGAATTGGTGAAACTTCCAACCATTTTCCATATTTTCCTATGTAAAGATTTGAAATTATTCAATTAGGGTTGTATGATTAGGGTGGTCCGGGTAGGTTGACTCGCCATAAAACCACCTGTTGTTAATCTCAAGTTCAAGTCAAGATGCCCTGATGGTCCGGTACACATGGTGCCTTGTCCTTGAATACAACCAGCACCCAAATCGCCTGAGATCTGATCCAAACACGATTATGTTGGTTTTTGTTGCGAAAATGATAGAAACACGAGAAACACAAATACAAGACTAAGACCAACATAAAAAACAAACACATAATGATTAGATACTAGTCTATAACTTAACAAAAAATAAACATGTACACGCACATTGAAACATCAGCTAATGCCGAAAAAGGGAGCAAATTCATGAGAACTTGTCTTCTGTAAATGATGAGCCTGGTGAAGGCTTTTTGGTAGCTATAGTTATAAATGGAATTGCAAATGCATCAGCTCTAAATGGTGCCTTCCTGGGCCCTAAATAAAGGAAATCGCTACCCAATATCCATGGTTGGATTGGTCATAATATAAAAATCCGTCATCTTCGCGTACCAAATATCTTTTACCCTAAGGATCTTGGACCCTCCAATGCAAGGATTTGAACCTGTATAGCAGGGTAGGAGCCTCAAAATAGCCAGTTTTGAGGGTTCAATGATCCTTAGGGTAATGGGTTTCCACTTACACGACGGCTGTATTCAGGACTGCTTTACATAGCAAAAGGATCATCCAAGTGAGTGAAAGGCGGCTTAGTTCCCACAAAAAAACACATCCAGTAAAGCATATACGAGGTAGGTTGAAAATCGGCCCTTTCAACAAAGTCGTTTCAAAAAGGGTTTCCAATAATAATATACATGAATACTACATATATACACACTATATCTATGCATACCTAGAGCCTCAATAACCTCTATCTTCGAAGGTCAACCCCCCAAAACAGAACCTCTTTCCAACAAAAACAAGGGTCATCAAAGGGTTCCAGGTATGCAAAAATATCAATATCTACGCACACTGTATATCAACCTTGATCCTCTTTCGTCACTTAAATTTCGGTACAATGCCTGTTCGAGACTTTTTCCAAAAAACTGACCTAAATTGGTCCAGGTGGCATGCAGCCCTAAATCGAACGTTTTTTTGAATCTCGAGCGTTTTTCGTTTTTTTGGGGAAACAAAAGGAAACAACATGATCTAGAGCCTTTTGGGCTCTTGGAGTGGATGCCATGGACCCTCATCTCTGCTCTATCTGATCTACTTCCTGGGGTGCCCCTCAAAGAGTGGGGGTGATTTGTTTTTCAACCTTGGAAAGGTTGTGTTTTTCTTTTCAACTTCAAAGTTTTGTTAAACCTTGAAAAGTTTCTTTTTAACTTCAATTTTTGTTTGTTCAGCCTTGGGAGGCTTTTTCAACCTCAAAGTTTCTTTCGATCAACATCCTCAATGTTACATATAAAAAAGCTTTTACCAAGAACTTCAAAGTTTCTTTTCAACATTGGAAGGCTTCCAAAGAGTTGAGTGGATGTTTACAATGCGAAAGTGTGTGTTAGTGCACGCATGTTGATCACCGTTGTCACCAAAACCTTGGTTGGCCAGTACCCCTTCTCAGAACAGGTACGTGCAATTCATGGGCAGGTTGTGTACCAGGTGCCCCCTCCCTTTTGCCTTTGCTTCGTGCTCTGCAATAGTGGTTTGGGGTGATGTCTCGGCTTAGGGAATAAGCTTTGACGAATGCGATCACTACTTGGGACATTTTTCAAAAAACTGAGATATCGAAAACATGGCTGAAGCAACTCAGGATCAAGTAGTCTTGTCTTAGCTCACCCTCTGCTGATCTTTAGGCTATAGGATGTCTTGCGGTGCTGATGAAAATGTGGTTACAGCATGGATTGATGACCCGTTGCTCTACAATCGGGGTACGACCACTTCAAAGATCGCTAACATCATCAACCGCAAGATCAATAGGGCGGATGTCACAGAAAATAAAAGTCTGCTGCTACCTGTGATCCAACACCTGGGCCTCAAGCCGGACATTTCAACCCTGAGGGAAACCTGCCGAACCTTTTTGATTCGCACTCGACCCCGGGGAAAGCCTGATCTTCGTGGCACCCTGATTGCAAACTATAATCGATAAACAGGTTGAGGGGAATCAAATCATATTTGTTTTTTTTGGAGGTCTTCAAAAGAGATTGCAAAAGGTAAGTGTCATGTTTCCATCTTTCCCATCCATTTTACACCCACCCAGCCAGCCCCTGCATATGCCCAAGGCGGGGAGCACAAAAGAGAAGCGTGGAAAGTCCGGCGCTTGATGACCGAGTTCGCCAGAGCTGCCCGTCGGCCTCATTGGCCGCGAGAGGTTGCCATGCGAGAGCTTTTTGCGGTAGCAGGGATCGAGAACCCCAATGCTGGTGGTGATGGTGACCTAGATTAAAAAGTGATTTGCAAATTCCCCCCATTCTCCCAAGCTTCAAAGGAAAGAGAATATGGGTTCATGATGGTTCATGCATCCTTGTTCTTCCATAATCCTCAAAGGAAAAGAATAAAATCTGGGTTCATGCATCCTTGGTGTTCCATCAATCCTCAAAGTAAAAAAATCTTCATGCACTGTCCAGGTGAGGAGGAGTCTGAACTTCATGGTAGTGATAGCGAAGGTGAAGGGAGTGATGCATCCTCGTACCCATTGACTACGGAGGTGGCTTGTAGCGATGTAGATCATGAGGATTGAGTATAAAAATGATCAAATTGATTTTAAAACGAGACAGTTGATTTTTGTCCCCATGATATGTACATACCTCCATCTCTATGCGGTGAGGTGGCGGAATCCAAGCACCCCATGATGTCGCCGCTGGAAGGAGTCAGCACTCCATTCCATGTGTTTCTCGAGAGATTGTTTGATAGTCAACATGTTAAAATGATTCATCCTCTAATAGCTTTTGCTTCCATCCCTGTACCAACCCAAAAGCCTAATCCAGGATCAAGTTCTAACCCCTTGTCTGCAACCATGTGGCCAGGAGGTGAAGATCAAGTTGGTGCAGACGTCGCCGCACCTGCAAAAGAGCCAAAGGAAGCTGCAGAAGAGGTAAAGGGAGAGGAAGAGGTAAAGGAGGTAAAGGGAGAGGAAGAGGTAAAGGAGGTAAAGGGAGAGGAAGTTAAGTCGCCAAGTTTGGAAGGAGTGGTGGGTCAGGAGAAGGTGGCTTTGTCTCCTGCCATTCAAACTCCGCCCCCCCGAAAGCCTACTTATCTGGATGGAACTGATGAGAAACCCCGCCATCGAATCTACAAGTCAAAAAATTGTGGCCATTTTTGTTGGGATTGCAAGATGGAAGATACCGAAATTGAAAAATTCAAGTTGGTACCTTGCATCCCCATGGAATTCAAGGTGAGCCCGAACAACGATGTCGAGGTCCATTCGCCCAGGAAAGGTGAAGCTGAAGCCATCCGTTCCCAGGTTGAGTCTGCTAAGATTGCCATGGATGAAGAGGAGGCCACTAAGTCACGTAAGTTGGAGATTCTGAAACAGCTCCAGTTGGAAGAGACCAAACTTTGCAAACTTCTTGCCAAGAAGAAGGCTAGGGATCATAAATCGACAAGTACTTTGGCTAACATAATGTTTGATGCGTGGCTTAAAATGGATATTCAGTTCAGTCTTGGTATCATTTGAGGATTCCCTTAATGTCGATCTCTCGATCTTTCCCTTCCTAATGTATGCCTTTAAGCCTAGGTATGGTCGACAATGTGGAAACACAACCACTTCAAGATGCAGCTGAACCTCCTTTGCCCTCTGAACCACCTGTCATCCAAGTCCAGCCATGCCCACCTCATGTAGCGGTGAAAGAAGAGGTGGAAGAGCAAGTGGTTGAGCAGCCTGGCACGGAAGTGGCATATCCAAGTGAGTCTGGTTCCACCCCTGTCCTCGAAAAAATCAAGTTAGATTTTGAACAGGCAGTGAAGGAATGTACGGAAGTTTTGGAAACTACTTCGTGTGAGAACGGATCTGCTGGTAGATTGGCAATGCGGGGGGTTCAATCCATTTTGCTTCATTTCCTTGATGAGTATCACCCTGAAATTCCCCTTGGTGATACCATGACCCAAGAGATCCTAGAAGAGCAAAAGGCAGCTGAAGAAGTCAAAGTGGACCCTTTAGCCAAGAATTGGAAGCTGAGAAAGTTTTTGGCAGAGGATTGTAATACGAGTGGGAATGACTTGGGTAACAAAGGTAATAAAGGGGAAAATGAAAAGGATGACACACCCAACGGTGTCAAAGATGTCCGTTTTGTTAGCCCTGCTGATCAAAGGAAGATTCGTGGCAGGGCTGAGGCCAAGGCGAAAGCTAAGGCCAAAGCAAAAAGTAAAGCCAAGTCCAGAAGGAAGTCCAAAGCTTCCAAGGAAAGTGAAGTCAAGTCCAGAAAGAAGTCCAAAGCTGAGGAGGATGAAAGTGAAGTCAAGACCAGGAAGAGGAAGTCCAAAGCTGAGAAGGAGGAAAGTGAAGTCAAGACCAGGAAGAAGTCCAAAGCCCCCAACAAGGAGGCAGCATGTGGGAGTGATGGTAGCAAAGCAAAGAGAAGACATGTGGAAAAGAAACCTGCTACAGCAGAATCTGATCCAGCAGCTTACAAGAAGAGAAAGCTCAGTGCGATGTCCAGCGCATACCATGTAGCCAAATCCCACGCAGCAGCTGCTGGAAAGAGTGTTGAGGAGCAGAAGGCAGCAGCGAAACTTGCACCCAGTCCGCACTACTTTAAAATAACTTCTCTCCCGCGAAAGATCATCTACTAGCTGACACATTTTTACAGGTGATAGTGCGTGATAGGATTTGACACCTAAATTATACATACAAAAGTTTCCAAGTTTAACCCAGTGTCCACGGTCCTCAGTCCTGACTACATCAATCCAGTGGGGAAACTTTGAGGCATATGCAGCAGCAGGAAAAAGTTCGAAGCCAAGGCTAGGACTTATGTTGTGGATAGTCATGAGATCAAAGAAAGATATTTGAATGATAGGATCTGAACATATATGCAACTAGTATACTTATAACAATTTGATGGGAGTCACTTTCGGGTTTACAATGGGCTGTGGGCCTTCTTCCCCGGCACAGGCAGCTGCATCGAAGGCGAAGGATGTGGAAGACGTGGACTGATGCCTGATGTTTTTTTCTGGGATTCTGGCCGTTTGCATGCATACATTGCGTGAGAACATGCTATGTACTGCTGGCTGATTTCGATATACATGGTCAGTTTGGCACCATGACTGGGGGTCTGGGGTAAATAGCTGCCGCTTCTACCCTTGAAAGTCTAGTATCTTAAGCCGTGCTGAAATGCGATGGCTCTTTCGATATATCATTTCATTGCTAGCTGATGGAGCTATGGTGGGTTTCGGAAAAAATAGCATGTACGAGGGTTCAATCATCATGATAAAAAATGAAATTTCGAATAACAACGGTTGAGCTTTCAGCCAAGGCAGGTCAGATGAGCGACGAAGCGTGGGCAGCCAGACTTGGTGCCACCCTCCTTTTTGCATCCCTAGCTACATGTATACGGGATCATATAAATTTGATGCAAACAATTTTCCAAGGTATGATTCACCGCAGTTTGCTTTTATCAAAGCGATTTCCTTGTCCCTACGCTATCATGGCACAAGAGTCTGTAGTCAAGAACCTTGTGGAAGTTGGTGCCCCCAAGGCCGTCCCATGTATGCATGCATACTATACGCACATGCAATATTAAATTGACCCAAATGATTCGCAAAAATTGATTGGGTGTGTGACTGGATCCCTGAAGGTCTTTGTGGCCATTGTCCTTCTTTTGATGTGGAGTGACAATGTCGACATTGGAAGTCCCCATATTAACTTCTTCGATGTGTTTGCTGGTGCTGCAAACTGCAGCAAATCCTGGAAACGAACTCAGTTGTTCAGTTGCTTTTCCATGAATATTGGCAACACCCAACTACTACATGTATTTGATCGAACGGCCCAAAGTGGGGTTAGACCCTTTTAGATCATAAGGGGGTTGGCAACCGTCCATGTAGGCTAGTAGTTGGGTGGATCATGGATCAATTGTCAAAGCTGCATGGCTATTAACGTTTGAACTTCCTTGGGGATTCAGGCAGAAAAAGGGTTACCAAGTCGCTACCTTTGACATGGAGCACCATGACTCGATGGACTTCTTGAAACCAAGTGGGTTCTTGCTCCCTGGTTTGTTTCATACAATGGCTCTTTCCCATCATATTCCAGAAGTAAATTAATGGATGACGATCTATCTCGATATTCTATAGTTCAAATCCGGGTGCATTCGATTTCGCCGGTTCCACAGCCCACCTTGCTCGACACTGAGGCTTACCGTGTTCACGGTGCTTCAAATGGTTCCAAATGGACTTCTCCTGGCTGGGCCAGATTGCCGGTCGTGGGGGTTGCCATGTCGTGGCACCACTGGGAGATCACCAATCAACATTTTTGGGTGGCAAGAGCTAGGTTTTGTTGCTCAAGCAAACATCATGGTATGCAGGTTTCTTGCCCTCAATCATATGACTATGGGCCAGGATGGTAAACGAATCTCACCTTGACGGCTAGTAGAATATCATGCATATACGAAAGATCCTCGTGCAATGATGATGTTCGGAATCAATTTCATTGTACTCGGAACTTAGGCTGACGCTACTGCTACTGCTGTGCTTGGCCAAACACCTGATCTGGATTGTTGAACAGCCATCGGGGAGTTTGCTTCCTCAACATCCCCGCTTTGATTTTTTCAGAAATCGCATTTGCTGGGTGCCTCGCTCGAGGGTGTTTTCCACATAGATTTTAAAATCAAATTATATATCATGCATCGAACAGTATATTTTCCATTATGTCCTTCCCAAACTGCCGAGGTATACAAGCAAAACTTTTGGCTAGGCCTCTATGATGGAGCAGTTTCGCCAAAGCCACTTGTGACCCTTTCGAACAGCACCATTGTCACCGGGTTCTACCTTGGGAAGCTCACTGCCCAAAAACGTAAAGAATGCACAAAGGTAAAAACCACCCGCTTCTCAGCTGATAGGTTTGGTCAAATTTTGGGCGCTCGATGTTTGAGGAATGTTTGGGGAAACAATTAGTAACCTTGGTTCTTTGAAATTAAGGTACTTACATCGACTCGAGAGGCAAAAAGAGATTTGCTGGAAATGGCACTGCCTTAACACAAACCAAGCGTCTTAGCTGATACTTGAAGGATTTCGGAAAGCCTCTAATTCAAAGCCTCGAAATTAATAGCAACTCCACTCTTGTTGGGCGTGGTGGTACCTGCGATATGGTTTCTAGCGTTTTTTTGAAATGTTTGCATTATGGATCAATGATTTGCAGCTAGCTAAGGGTGTATCCACGCTCTCTGGGAGATCGCCTGGTACATCTTTACGAGGAGTATGTCCAAGTTGATAGAAAGGATCTTCGATGTAAGATTCAAATTGACCCTTCCCACACTGACAGGGAAATCTTTGTCAATATGGAGAACAACGATCTATGGTTTGATGGAAATATGCCAAGTGTTTTGATATACCTGTCCGAAAACAAACATTTGAATATTCCAACTACGTGGCATCGCACTATGACTGACTACTTGGCAACTGTAAAGGAGGCAGTGCTTTAGCTGAAATATTGTTGGTGGAAAAAATCCTGCACCACCATGGGTGCCCGAAAATGATTCTTTATAGCCTCATTTAAGAAAGTTTTGGGCACCCAAAGTGGTGCAGGATTTTGTCCATCAACCGTACGACACAAATTCTGATTCTCCACGCAGTTGTGGCTTTAAGCATCTTGGAAACAGCCCCTTCCACCTCTGCCCGTTGCCAATTTGCTAGGTGCATTGAAGATCTTCCTGGCTGCTATACGTATGTCCTCAGACATGGTGGTAGGGATGTGAGTTCGATCAATAAAAAAGATCTTAGCTGCCGGGTGTTTGCACAAAGTGTTTTTGATCTCCATGAAGTCTCGAGTAGATTTTTAAGATTCGTCCTTTTTTACATATGACAAAATTTCTTGCAACTTAGATCTTGCAAAACGAACGCAAATTTCCGCAAAACGAACGCAAATTGGCGCAAACGAGCGCAAATTAAAAAAACGTCAGTTTGGGTATATGACGTTTGGGTATATGGTCTCGAGCATTTTCTTGAATCTCGAACTTTTTTTGCATATAGGATCAAGATTCTGTTTCCAATGGTTCTGGTTCGTTCCCTTACAACGTTCATGGCTGGAGTCCCTGGACTTCAAAGAAGTTTGACTACACCTGAGCCTGATGAAGACTGTGATATTGATGCGATGATTGAAGCTTTTAGGCAGCAAGTAAAATTTACATCCAGTATATGAAAAATTCTTTTCCATCAACTGTTGGCCATATGTGAGCTTCCCACCAGCCCCTGCAGCCCAGGCTTCAAAGAGACGATTGGCAAACTTGCAACAGGAGCTAGAAGGCCGTAATTCTGCACCTCCTGAATGCGCAAGCCCGGTGGTGCCAGGAGTGCTAATGAGTTGATTCGATGGGATGTGTTCCATACAAAATCTAGATCGATCAAAAATAAACCCACTAATATATGCCATCATCCTGGCCTAGGAGTACCAGTGAGTGCTGCAGCAAGTGGTGCTTTTGTGGCAGGGGGCGCATGCAAAGCTTTGGGGCAATTAAGTGACACTACGGTGTTGAGAACACTTCCCGAGTCTCATGCTCTTACATATCGGGATTCTTGGGGTGAGCATGGATCACCACCTGCCCCGATTGAAGTTCCTGAATCACAGCCCGTTGAACAACCTCCCGACCGCCAACGTCACCCAGACTCTGCTACTCCTACCCCTCGGAAATTAGAAGGGACCCCAGGGTTTGAGGTGGTTGCTGAAGCACCATCACTAGAGAAACCATTTGATTCCGTTTCAGTTGGAACTATGGAGGATCCAGTCACTCCCTGTGAAGTTGAACAGTCTGATTTTGGAGATGGGCCTCAACGTTCAAATACTGCGAGCAAAATGGTTTATGATAAGCACTATCATTCGTTCCTTGGTGAAATGTACTTGGACCAAATCAATAGCATATACCCACCCAATATCCTTCCATGAAAACTGCCACAACAAGGCTTCGAAGGTACGTGGCTGTCCAGCAAAATGACACTATCAAGGCTTCCAAGGACGTGCAGGAATTGTACAAGACCAAGGAGGGTCGATACTTTGTCTTAAAGGAAATTGTAGGGGAGATTGAGCTGAAAGCAAGATAGTTTTCCCTTTGTATAATCTTAGCTGGTCATCCATTGCCCTAAGGAATTAAGTTACTGGACCAATTGAGAAGCAATGGTGGTGACTTGAGCAAGTTGGAGGTTTGTGTGAAGCGCTGGCAGCGCACCACCCTGGACAATGACAAACTGGGCGGTTGGGTCACCAAACAGTACCTGATGGACAACCACAGTTACACACCGAACCTAGAATGAATCTATGGTCAAGTTGAATCAACATTTTTCCATTAGGCGAATACTTCCATATTGATCGAATTTCTTTCACACACCTGAGGATTATGGCTGACAATGCCTTTGAATGGGCAAAATCCAAGCCAGGATGCTGGCGGGTTAACCCCGTCCATAAGGAGGAAGAAGCACGTCTTGTTCTTTCTGAAACTTTCTTGCTGAAGAACCAACAGGGTAACCAGATGGAATCCAGTAGATCGTTCAACGTTAATGCGCCTAGGTGGCACAGTTTACCCTTCCTCCCATAATCATGGAAGTGAAAGTGGTTCCCTCCAATAGTATATATATTTCATTTGGGGTAGTTTTCCATTTCCATGATTGTGGGAGAAAGGGTAAAGCTTCCATATGATGTAGCATGATCGATGTAGCTATATTATCTTTTTGACTTGTTTGATATTTTCTTTTTCTGAGGACCCTGAAGACAACATGCTTGATCATGTGGACGATGATGATATTTTGGCCGATCCTGGCCAAAAAGGCGAATCTATCAACACAGAACAAAGTAATCTGGCAACCCAGTCTGGATCCTTTAAGTCCCTCGCCTTTAATTTAAGTACATGTCCCAAACCCACTCCGTCCTTGAACCAAACTTCCATTGACTGCATGAGGCTGTGCTTTCCTGCCATCAGCCAATCGCAGCCTCTGACAGCTTTGCTCCCCCAATATATTGCCACATTGGGAAAGAAAATTGATTTGGCCGAGCAAGCCAAGGAGTGGAAAAATACATTAGCTAGAAGTCAACCGAATTCATATAGGTACTTGCTGTAGCTGATGACATTGAACCCAAAAGTACTTTGAACCAATGATTCTTATCCAGCTGGTATTGACCCCAAATGGAATTGCTCCCTATTGTTGCAATGTTGCAGGAGAAGCTGAAGGTGTCAGCAGGAGAACGGACTGCAGGGTTGCTGGTTTCATCTTGATCGGGATTAGATTCAATGAAAATAATGCAGTATTTGTTGCGAACTTGAATTTCATGCAAATGAGATACTCTCCACCCTTCAGGTTGTTGAAATCCATTGACACCACGCTTTCCTCGATGAATGCTATCTACACAAAGCTCACTACTTGCCAGTCTGATATCATATCTGGTGAGAAGAAAGAAAGGCGTGGGTTTTCGATTTAACATGGTTCATCCTCCATAGACTCATCGTCTCATCCCCTGAAACCCTGGCAGTGATGTGAAGACTACCCTCCGGGCATCCTTCATCGAGTGTACCAAGCACGATGTTGCGTTGCGCAACTTCATGCAAAGATGCAGGATTCTAGCCCCGTTCAGATTAAAAATGGGCACCAACAGTCAGAAATTAGAAATATTTCCCATAAGTATCATCCTCATTCCTGACACAGCCGTTGCCGAGGAACATCAAATGTCCCAGCACCAAGTCAGCTGCTGCCAAGCCGAAGGCTAAGAGCAAGGCCTTAGGTGGAGACAAGGGTGAATCATCTAAGAGCAAAGGCAAGGGGAGAGATGAAGTTGAAGATGGTGAAAAACCTGCAAAGAAGCGTAAAACAAACTAGGAACGTACTATGTTTTTGGGGGGGCGTTTTGACACTCAGTTGGTGAGCTATGTCTCATCACGATAGTGTGTAGCCAGATCTTCAAGACTTCAGATCGAACATCTGACTGGGGAAAAAGAGTTAATTCAGCGGCTTAGTATGATCGAGTGCATATTATGTTGCAAAAAACGGCAAACAGGCAATGTCCACTACAGTTGTTTTCCCAACGCAGGTTCCTCTGATGAATCAGTTGAAGACAAACCAAATGGACAGGAGAGTTTCCACCTGAGATTCTTAAGCGTTTGCTCTTCCAATCTATCTTTTTCCCTTGTTTTGGCCCCTGAGGTTCTTCTGAAGACCCATTGGAGGATGAACTTATGACGGCCTTCGAGGATGGCGTGGCTTGGCCAAACCATATGCATGCAAATCCCCAAACACCGACCAACTTGGGTAAACCATTGAGGTGGATTCTGCTCGAAGAATTGTTCGGGTGGCAGTGGCAGCAACAAAACGGTTTAAGAGATATGGTCACCTGGTTGCACTAACGTTCCATCATTCACTTTATGTGAATAAAAACACCCACTAGCATCAAAAGCGATGACAACCACCTAACAACAATTAACATCAACAAAACCCCCAAAAAAACATTGCCAACCATTAAAACAAACAATCAAATAAACAAAACAAAACAAAACAAAACAATCAACCAAACAAACGAACAAACAAACAACTGAGGTATCTCGGATCCCCACATGAGTCGCTTGGCCAAATGCACCGTCAATGAGAATCGTGAGAGGAACCTCCGTCGGAACTTGCACCAATTGGTGGCCAGACATGGCCGTCAGTTAAATATCCAAATTAGCCATGTGAAATGCAGGGTTAAGAATTACAGAAAAGGAAAGGTGAGAACTGAAACAGTTAGCTGGCCAGTGATTCACCTGAGCCAGTGGATGCATTGCATGCTAGCCCAAGGGGGTGAACTTCTCTTGGCAGGACATAATGTGTCCAAGACTGATTGTTGGCAGCGTGTGTTCAGTCAATTTTGGAAGGACTACCAACTTGTGGACCCAAGCCACCCTATCTACCATGATGTTGAAGAGAGCCTTCGCAAAAACTTTATCCCCTACACTCTCCATGGGGATGAAGGAAGAGGAAGGAACAAAACACCACTGCTTATAGAAAGTTTTTGCCCAGTGGTATGCTACAAGGGAGTGGAATATACGAACATCTCCGGGTATCTTGACAAATACATTAATTGCCATTTTAGTTTTACTTCTCCAAAAAAGTCTATTTAACTCGAAATATATGTTCCCGAAAGTATATGCATTTGAATTCGATTTTTTTGAGCTTAGGCACACCTTCACGACTCGCCTTTTGTATACAGCTATGTCCAGCAAATCCTATGCCCATGACAGCCTGGACATGCTGCATAAAGGTATGGCTGAGGACCTCCACGAGATCTTTACCTCAGGCGTTGGCATTCAGGTTGGTGACCAATCAATCAAAGTGTATGGTGCATGCATAGGAGGAAAAGGGGATTGGCCCTATGTCAGAAAGGCCTTTGGATTACGTACAGGATTCAATGCGTCCCAAGTTTGCCATATGTGTCCAATCAAAGCCACTTATATGATCAACTTCGTTTGAACTTTCTGACTTTTGTTTTTCGTTTCTTTTTGGGGACTCTCATGAAAACAAAGACGCCATATATCGATTAAACATGGCCTGCATTACCACTCCCTTTATTTGCATAACATGGGGACCCCTTAAAGATTTCAAGCCAGGTTAATCGATATGTTGGCCTAGAGTATTTAGTCCAATGTGTTTTTTGGGTCCCATACTGGTCCTTCAGGAATGGTGGGATGTTGGGGTGTCCAACCCAGTGCGCTCATGGCATTGTGCATGTGGGCCCAACCCTTTCAAAAAGAATGAGGGAAATCCATTGCGATCAGTGATTGGCCTCAATGCCCCTCACCGTGTTCGACCTGATCAAATGCATGTCTTTGCCTATGGTTATGGGAAAGACTTTTCTGCTTCCAGTGTAGTCTTAGCATGTAGGTTGGGTGTTTTTCCAGGGCGAAGCCTTCAAGCTCGAATGGATTCTGCCTTTGATGCTTTTAAACAGTGGTGCACCTGGAAGAAGAAATCCACCAGTCTTGCGAGCTTTGACCCTAAAGTTTTCAAAATGGGACAGTACCCTGTCTGCAAACGTCGAAAGAAATTCAATTTAGCATACAAAGGTGGGTTGCCCATGGACCCCTTCCAACCTTCCTATCTTGCTTGGACGTGAGGAATTTGAATCAGTGGCCCACTGGATGTGGAAAGGCATATGATGCAACCCTCATTGGGCGATGGTTGAATGATGAACTTCCAAATCTTCAGCCACCAAACGAACCTTTGGATAAATAAATTTTATATATAGGTTGGGAAGGAACCGCACTTTGCGGCCACATGCCATTTACTCACGGCTGGTCAACCTATCCCCCCGTAACCAACAACCCCCTTCAGGGAAACCAATGGTTTAATCAGGCCTTACTTTTGTGGGGGTACATTGGGGGGTTTAGGTTGACCAGCCATAATTTACAGCCGTTTGCTATCTAAGGATGGCAGCTTGCGTGATTTGTTTGACATCCTGGTGTGGACTTTGAAGCACACCAATGTCTACTTTCGAGTACTGCACGGTGCAGGGATTTGGATAGATGCTGGCAATGCTGCCACTGCAGTCACAAGTGGCTGGAAAATGTGTGAACCTAGTCTGGGCTATAGGCCTACTGTAGGTGAATCAGAATTGCCCAAAGAAAAATCAAGATGTTTGTTGGGCTTAACCGGGGGTTGTCGTCTGCCTAAGTTCCCTGGAAATGGCTTACCATAGGCCATGTGTTTCAATTTAATATATGTGAAACAATTATTGATGTTTATACTACTGGGTCAAAAGTAGTTGATTGTACAGAACCAGCTACTCACACTACCACAACCATAAACACAACAACAACAACAACAACAACAACAACAACCAACAACCAACAACCAACAACCAACAACCAACAACCAACAACCAA
>OMLO01002793.1_pt1 | contig 14267 bp, 18 predicted proteins | sample 1674811 | NCBI WGS metagenome assembly OMLO01 (sample SAMN06265003, study PRJEB25207) | coral metagenome | isolation source: Coral host | place: Mexico:La Bocana,Puerto Morelos, Mexico | collected 2008-11-13
CACCCCCTATCCCAACACCAAATCGTTGTCAAACATCAGCTGCTGAAACCCTCTCAACATGGGGCTTACCATCCCATCTAACAAGTCAAAGTCAAACCTCAAAGGATGCTGAAACGAAAAAAAACATGGCATTTAACAGCATAAACGTACCACAGGTATTTCAGCTCTATTAACCAACTGAGGTTTATATGATTCATCTGGGATTGTCTGAGGCTTGGCTTTATTTCTACCTTCCCTTCAGCCGTTTGGCGCCTGCCAGTCCACCAAAGGGAAGCTGCTGAACATGGCCTGGAGATCAAGGGATGGACTGGACACTTTGAAGCTGTTGTTGGCCCGGACAAACAAAGCCGGCTTTGTTAGGGATGCCAAGTGCTAGTAAAATGGGACACTTCCAATTAAGTAGTGTGGGGATTTGATGAATCATGAGCTTCAATCAAAGGGTTGGATGATGAGAGCGACTCTGAGAGCGACTCTTCTGATTTTTCTAATTGGTGTCAACAACAGAAAACCCCAAGGAAAAACATCATGGTGAACTGTGATGAACAAACATCATTCACCACAATACTTGTTGACACCAAAGAAGCTCCCTGTTAGTACTCATCAATTCTGCACTTCCAAAAAAAAATTGCCAATGCAGTCACAGTGACTCTGCGTGACATTTCTCTTAGAACATTTTCACTTGCACTCATTGCCCTGCCGATGGCTGTTTTCAGCTCACGCCGCAGGCGTGACAAATTCTCGCGATTCTGTTGCACATAGTAGAAACCGGGAACTTTGCCCAAGCCTCCTGGAGAGAGAGGGCCGGAATTGAATCCACTGAGCTTCCTTCGGGTTGTTTACTACCCAAGAACCCGTTGAGCTTTCAGGTTCTACGGATGGGCTTGAAAATTCGTCCAATCCTCCCCCCAAAAAAATTATCAGAATAAATTCATAAGGATGGAATTTGCTTAAGGCGAAAAAAAACTATCCGAGATCGCCCCGAAGTTCACGATTTTGAAGGTGCCTGAAAAAACCTAAACAAAAGGATTGTTGGTTTTTTAAGGATTACTATAGTAACACGGTGGAACCTTGAGATTGACCCATTGAGCCTGCTTGCGCTCCAACAATGATAGCTCCATGCCATGCAAACTCAATGTCAACCTCAGCAAAACCCATGGTCTTCCCTGAGAATCGCTTCTGCTCCAAAATGAAAGAGTTCAACTTCAGATGTTTCCAAACTTCTGATCAGATTTATAGATCATATGGATCCAGAGGATTTGCCGAAGAAAACTTCAATCTCTTCTCCATCGTTTTGAGGACCTCAAATTTAGGATCCTCAAATTTACTAAGATCACTGACATCACTGGGTTTTCCGGTTTTCATGGTTGCCTAGTGAGCCTAGTCGTAAGTCGTTTCTCCTTCACCAAGTGCCCCCCTCCGACCCGGGGGCCGTTAGATAAGAACGAGCCACATATCCGAAGGGTTCATCCCTTGATGGCATCAAACAGAAATCTGCGGCCCACTTCAAGGAGCTTCCAACCTCAAGTTGTGCTCCTCTCCAACTCTGTGGGGGTTTTGGGTGCAAGTACTTGTACAGTTGTGTATAGTAAAGAATCAAAATTCTAAATCTTTACGCTTTTTCTTGTGTTTCAAACAAAAGACAAAAAAAACGATGTGTTTTTAAATGTGTTCAACAAGAGTACTTTAAGATGAAAACTAAACAGCAAACCGTTTTCCGGTTTTGGAAAAGAAGCATTTTATAGCCTAAACACCATTAAAAAATGAGATTGGTAGGTCCTGATGCGGGTGCTGACCAACAATTAAAACAAATACAAACAAAGAAAAACAAACAAAAACCATTTCTCCCAATTTCTTTGAAAATGTTTTTTTAATATTTTTCTTCAAAATGTGTTTGTTTTTTCCATAAAAAAGTTAGCTTCAATGAAGACATGCCGACTAAGTTTTCCACCGGGAACATGCGAAAGGTCACGAGGGCGTGCACCACCTGAAGGCAACAGCACCCCAAAATGTCCACAAAAAAACTCTGAGTTAACAAAATGTTTCCAAAAATTTAGGTTAACAACATGTTCTAAAACAATGTCCCGTTTCCCGTTTGTATTTCCTTGCAATTTCCTCTATGCAGGCTCTATGCTCTATGCAATGTGGTGGACAAAAAACAGCACTTTTATGACCTTTGCAACCTTTGCAACCTTTGCACTTTGAGAGGTTTTGCCGCGTTTTGCCGTTGTCTTTCTCTATCTTCATTTCTTCGTTTCTTTATTTCTTCATTATGTCAGAACTTGATTTCTGAGACTCTTCTGCGGTATGGAGCTCTCTTGATCAGCCCCCGCTGGGGCTAAGCACCACGTGCTCGGCCAACTCAATCTTACCCGTTCCTGTTGCACCTTCAACGACCTGATGTGGAAAGGCGAAAATTGAATTTATGTCCGGTGAGTTTCTGAAGATGGGAAGATGGGAAGGAATGATTTGCAGTCAGTATGGTCCCCTCACTCCCATCTGCCTATCTGCTCTTAAAGGAAAAGCACTTGTCTGTATCAAGCCATTTGAGGTGTCAAAACTGAGCGAAACATGGAAGGGAGCAGACGTCCCCCATGTTCAACGTTCATGTTTTAGAAGTTGCTGAAAAAGCATCCAATTCATCCGGAACAAAAGATCAGTCGAGGAGTTGTCAAAATCTGCATTGCTAGATCTCTTGGCCAAAATGGTTTCAAAAAAAACAAGATGAAAGGCTGACAAATGGACATGACTACTGCCTCCGCTAATCATTGCATCTTGTATTCAACATATCTTAGTTGGATGAGAACTTGGAAATAGATACAACCAGGCATTTATGAATGCGGGCAATTCTGAACGCCAGCCAGTAATAAAACCGGTGTCTGCGTGAACTTGGTTTCGGTTTGCCTTCGCTCTGAAAACACTTCCAAACTCAGATCTACAGGAACGTGTCACAGCAAATTGCACAAATCATGTTTCAATCTTCCTTTTTTTCTACAGCACCGACAAAAGGAGGAGGAAAGCAAAAATGTTCAAAAAACAAAGAAGAACCAGAAAAGAGCAGAAGAACACAAAACAGCAAAAAGAAGAGCAAAAACGAGAGCATGACAATCTCTTCCATTTCCATTCACGAACGTGGGTGTGTGTCGATACTATGAATACGGAGCCTAAATGCTGCGTTACAAATCTGGCAAACCTTGTATGCTATTCACGCGTCAATAGTTTACTCACAAAACTTACAGTTTAATATAGCATGCGCTGTCACATTCCCTTTCGGTTTCCGGTTCGGAATCCTATTCCAAATTCCAATGCATATCGTTGTTCCGACCCCCTACACTGCACTCCCCATTTTCTTTTGTCAATGAAAATCTAAGCTACAAAAAGGTTCGTGCTAGCAAAACTTCCCTCCGGTGGAAAATCGTTGCCCTTCCAAGTACCCGCCCACCCACCCACCCCACCCCCCGGAAAAAGGCAAAACAAACAGAAAACCGGGTCTTGGTATCTTGGTTGTGTGTTGGTGCAACGGCACTTGAGATCACTGAGTCACCCGTGCAATGACGCCACCGTCCTTGAATGGGCTGCCTTTTGGTGGTTTGGAAGCCATCGAAGGCTCGCTAGGGATCGGCAGTTCCTCAAAAAAAACAAAACATAAGAAGAGTTGACAAGACCAAAGCACCATGATAGAACAACATGTATATTTGAAATGTCAAATATCTAAATATTTATTTTTACAACATGCGCACTGCTCAAAGCACAGTTCCTTGTCGTTGTGAATCTCCTTCTGAAAGCCACCGCCCAAAAGTTCAGAAGCCTCATGAGCCGCCACAATTTAACCAAACATTGTCCAAACCTGATCATGTATAACGACATTTGAAAACACATCGAAACCATACACATCGGCTAAATTCGGCTAATCAAAAGTTTTGTTCCCGGTTTTGTTGCTAAATCGGAATTCCATGGTGACGTTGTTTGTTCTAAATGAAACATACTGCACAACAATGCCACCAAAACCCATGGATTAATCCATCTGCCCATTTCTTGCAAAATCTGCTGGCGGCGCCCTTTTTTGGTCACCCTCACTTTGGGAATGTCACCTACAAGGAATCCTCAACGTGATATGGAAGTAGTTTGCGCGTATGTTAAAAGCCTTTGGTAACAAATGAACGCTGGGGATCGTGTGGGCCAGGGTGCGCAAACAGTCATCATGTATTGATGTTTTGCTGGCGCTTCCCAGCGCAAAGCTAGCGCCACGAAACTCCTGCCAAAGCCCAGTAGTAGTGGAAGCAATGATAGCGATAATAATAGAATTACAATACTAACACACTGGCCAGACAAAAGTGATGCTTGTTGAGCCTTCGTACTGCAACCCTTTCCCCCTAGAATTCTTTTGTCAGCGTGATTCTGGTCAGATTTCCACCCCAAAATTCCTTCGTAGCTTATTACATATAGGAAATTTGGTGATAATTTGACCGTCCCGCACCTGCCACGCAAAGTGGACACGAAAATTCGATCCGGCACAGATTCCGAGTCATGACTCAAACCTTCAACAGGCGCAAACTTTCTTCCTGTTGAAGTGTGGCCCTTGTATTTTTTGGGGTTGCCCCAAAACTGTCCAAATTTGGCGTCAAATTCCAAATCAACGCCGTTCCTTGTCTTGTCAAGCATGGTCTCTCTTCGTCAAGCCCCCAGAGAGCGCTTAAGTGTCAATGCAACGCCTGGCCTGAGCCAGAACACAATATCAATTTTGGATCTGTAAAAGGTTGCTCTCCAAATTTGGCTTGAAATTCCAAATCAACTCCACGCTTGGTCTTGTCAAGCATGGTCTTTCTTCGTTGAGCTGCCCAGAGCGATTATACTTGGATGAACTGCGGGTTACGTAAAGTTACGCAATGGCTTCAGAATGCTAGCCTATTGGCTTTCCAACTGAAACCATGGCACTGAATGCTGGCAACAAGGTGTACAAAAGCCAGGGTGAACTTGAGCTTTGCGCTGAGACCGTTACCCAAGCCAAAGACAATAACTGCGAAGACATTGCCAAGCATTCGGCCATGGATCCAATGATCCAAAAACATCCCGGCGGAGCGGACACCGGTCCTATTTTTCCACGCCAAGCGCAATTCCCCGAAGACAAACCAAATAAAAGTTTCCCTTGGTCCGGGTTCCTGTTTGATCTGGGGTTCCTGTCCTTGGGTGCCTAAACGCTGTCAGGTGACATGACTTCTGAGTACTAGCACGTGCTACTAGTCATGATTCTTGACACCATGATGCAGCTAAGTTCAGGCATCACTTTTTACAGCTTTTACATAAAGATTGTACTTAGTGAGAGCACTGTCCGCTGCCAACACTCTCAATGTCATCTTGGGTCTTCAAACCATGAACATGGCAACAGTCATGATTGAGGGGCCCCATGGTTCAGCCAAGTTGAGGCATCAATCAAATAACACAGTATTTGCGAAATTCAAACAAATTGCTTGGGTGGGCAGTGCCGGGCAACCCTTGGCCATTAAATTAAAACAATGCCAAAAAAAACATCGCAGTGACGGAGTGCCGTGTGGCTTATCTTTTTGCGCGAATCAGTTTACTAGCTTGCGCGAGTCAATTTATATATATTTGCCAATGCAATGGCGCATTTGCATGCATCCGTACATGGGAAAAACCACGCACACGACACCTTAACAAAAACCATGCACTGGCGTAGTTACATGCATCCGCGCATGGTACAAACCACCCCGAATTAAAGTAACAAAATCATCGTATTCAACATAGTAAGCTACTAGGTAAAGCTCAATTCTTGTATCACGACTAAAGCCTTGTCGGTGTTGGCCCGCCGGAATATTTTTCTGTGAACAAAAAACCCTGTGCGATTGAACGGTATGTTGTGTTGACGGCGTTTTTCTCCCCCCCCATGTGTATCTTATGACAGTCTGTTGAACATCATCCGTTCGTTGCATCTTGGATGATCAATGTCAAAATGACGGCCTGAGAATTGAAATTCAAAATGAGACACTGGAAACTCTGTATGTTCAGAGAATAACAACTCAGAGCCAGCGCTGCTACCACATTTTTCCCGGGAGCAACTCGAGTTCGACTCTTTCAGGAAGGAGGTGTCTTTCACTCCACATCATACGCTTCAGTGACTTGTGGGTCTTCAGCCACCTCAGCCTCGGGCTCCTGACCTGAAGACAAATTTTGATGTCATGAATGTCGAAAGACTTTTCTTGCGCTTGGATACTCGCAAACACCCAGCGCGTAATATGATCCCAGACCTACACAAAACATGTCAAGTTCCAAAGTTACATGGTTAGCATTGCGTTGGTTTGGCAATCATTTTGGCACGCCATGGCAAACTCCTTGTCACTTAAAGAGGAAAAACCTGGTTGACTTTCCATGTAGTTTTGAATCATCGAAAAAAAGCCCAAGTATGGATTTGAGTAACCTAGGACATGACACCACACGTCAAAACATGTCGACAATTTTGCAACTGTAAATCATTCAAACCAAATTAGAAGTCTTGCTGCCATCTTTGAATTGAGTCGCTTCAAGATCACATGTGTTTGAATCGTCTTGCGAGATGAGTTTTGTCAAACAGTCACCCCTGATTGCAAAAAAAACGCAGCAAGCAAACAAACAACAAATAAACCTAAACCAATGCGCCTTCAGCATCATCGTGTGGATCTTGCTTTGCGTCATCCGCAGCCTCAATCTGATCTCCGTCGGGCTTCACAGCTTCCGTCTTGGGAAGGCTCTTGGCTTTGGCCTTTGGTTTTGGCGCCAGCTTCTGAAGCAACGCTGCCTCAAGGACACATCAGAAGCATTCAATTTGTTCTATTTCAGACCCAGCTCAGGTTGAACTTCTTGAATCATGAAAAGCGAAATGACAAGTGAGAAAATCCACGCAGCCTTCACCTGCTCGACTTGCTGCTTGGTCTCACCCTTCATCAAATGCTCCCGACAAATGACCTGCCAAGAAACACACATTATAATCACGTATATAGAAACAATGAGTGGTAAATCTCTGGTCTGAACATTTGGATGCTGGAAAGTGACAATCAACTTGGGAGTTGCCAGCAATCTTCTTCGTATCCTCCACATCGTAGCGTTTGCTCCCAACCTAAGAAAAACAAATTGAAGCAGCCGCCCGCAAAGTTCATCAATTAATCAAAACAATTTTTCAAATTAATGGGCACAGTTGTAGTGACCTTGTAGGGCAGCAACTGAAATAATCTGCTTCGCGCCGATCTTCAAGCCCCAGCTATTGCTGGAAGACTAGTAATGAGGGTTGGTGACGCGGATCGCCTTCTCCTTCTCAGTCTCCTTCTCGTCGGCTTCAACCGACCAGAAAACGCAGTCAAACAAACAGCAATGTCACAACAAAGCAGGCCCACTTAGAATACACTCCATACACTCCATCACCCTCACCTCTTCTTGGTTTCTTTTCCTCCGTACCAGCGCCCTCTTCATCTTTGGATTCCTTTGACGTTTTTTTCGCACCGCTCTTCGATTTTGCCTTCGGCTTCGTCGTCGCTTTCGCTTTCTGCTTTGACTTGGCTTTCGGCTTCACGTTCGCCGCTGGTTTCTTTCCGACACTACTACTACTGCTACCAGAAGGTTTCGTCTTTCCTAGATCTTCGCCCTTCTCCGGCTCAGTCTTTTTAACTTGCGTCTTTCCTGGCTTTTCGATCTTAGCCTTAATGTCCTTGTCATTCTTCTGACCTCTTGGGGCATTCCCCCGATCTTTTTTGGGGGGCGGCTCATCGCTGTCAGTCAGCTCAGACTCCACGATGGGTTGCATAACCATGCCATCCATGATTAGTATGAGGATCCTGGACTCCTATAGATCCTATAGCCTTTTAACTCGGTCACTGCTGCAGCACGAACGCAAGCACGTTAACCCGCCAAATGAAAATCTTCGCAGCAGTAGCAGGCCATCCATCCTTCTATACCGGCGCATTCTCAAATATCTATCAAAGCAAAATATTGTATACAAACGGATTTCATTTTTCCACGAACCTCCAGACATGGAACCGCCGGCTAATATCCGTAGAACCAGTTGGTCGGCCGAAACTGACAAGGAATGATGCAGCCAAATTGTTCGAAACTAAACAAAATCTGTGTAGAATCTCAGAAAGCTTGGAAACTGAATTCAATGATCGAATCTAAGGTAAAATGGACCGATGACTGGTTGCAACACACATCCTCACCTCTTGCCAACCTCGGCCAACCAACGAAGTACCCTGCATTCTCAAGGTCACTTGAAATTTGAGCAAAAAATCAGCCTGTTTGATGTCTACAGGCCAAGTCCTCAAAGCAATTGGATCCATGACTGTCGCTGAATCGCCACAGTGCTGGTGAGTACCATCTTGGGCTCCACTGGGACCCTTGCTTCCGCGGAGCTCCACCTGCCAAAAAAAATGCATGTGCTCTTGTGATCGTTTGACAACAATCTCAAAAAGAAAACCACCAAATTGGGCCTCCCAAAGCACATCTGCCACTTTGCTCTCTGGTAGCTGGGCCCACTTGCCAATGAAAACAGCACCGAGCGAGGCAAACTTGGTCTCTGCATTGGCCCCCAAAGCATTCGGACGGAAAACGTTGGTTCGCTTTCCAAAGGTGCCACATTGTACCGGAAAGGACCTGGAATCGCTTCATCTCGTTCAGCCTGATCAGGCAGCACGCTATGATGTGTTTAAGACTTGAAGCCAAACACAGAACTTTGGAATGCCTAGTTTTAAGAGATATTCCCATTGCAGAACTTCCATAGGAAGCAAAAGGTTCAGAGTAGGTTATTCATGCACAGTTCAAAACCAAGTCTATACAACCGGAACTGTCGTTGTTCCTCTTGGTCCTGCAATGTACTTAAGCAAATTTACCCAATATTTTTTGGAATGACTGTGAATCACCATCAGATCTGAAACAAACCCAAAGAAACAATAATACTCCTAGTTTGTTGTTTGGTTTGCGTTTTTGTGTGTCTGTTTCTTGTTTTCTTTTCGCTAAGAAATTCCTAGTCCAAAGGTGGTGTTATCCTATTGCTGTCCTACTGTATTTCGCTACAAAACATCTGCTGTGTGCACAAAAGGTGTTAGCGAATTTCCTAAAATTTGGGTGTTGCTCTGAAACAAATTCAAAAATTATGTGTAGCCGATGCACTGAAGGATGTTGAAGCTTTGGTGAGAGAGAGTGCTCACTGATTGCGACCTCTGCAATACAATGGTTGACTGCTGCAGTGTGCAAAAACTTGCAGACTCGGACAGGTTTCTTTTCGTGCAACACAAGGTCGAGGTCGGAGTTCACCTTCCAAGCTATGCCGTTCACGTCTCTCTTGTTAGTGCCACGCACGATCTTGTATTCGAAGGTCCCGGTGTGGAAACCAAAAAGTTCACAGCCTGAGAAGACGGCCTCACCGTCTGTCTCGTTCCCGAGAAAGATTTTGTAGCCCTTGCTGACAATAATGGAAGGTTTGCCCGACTTTCCAACCAATGCAGGGAGCACATTTTGGGCACATGGAAAAAGATGTGAATAAAAGCAAGCAAGACGTATATCACTTGTTTTTTGAATGATATTAGTCGCTGATAGTAGCAGCTCTGGAATCAGTATGGCAAGGAGTCTGTTGCAAGTAGAATACCATTCAATTCACTGTCGCCATACTCAGTAGAAGTAGACGACGGATCAATCAGCAGAAGCAGGACAGTAGCAGAAGCAGACTAGCAACAACACCAGGAGCAGTGGCACAAACAAGAATAAGAGTGGAGGTAAAAAAGTAAAAGTAGAGACGGGGGAGGTAGTGACAGTAGTAGTAATAGCAGTAGCAGTAGCAGTAGGAGTAGCTTTAGCAGTAGCAGTAGCAGTAGTAGCAGCAGCAGTAGTAATTGTATTAGTACTAGTAGTGCTAGTTGTAGTACTAGTAGAACTAGTAGTAGTGATAGTAGTAGTAGTAGTAGTAGTAGTAGAAGAAGTAGTAGTAGTAGTAGTAGTAGTAGTAGCAATAGTAGTAGTGGAGGGTCGTTGTCTACTAGTAGTAATAATAGTAATAGTAGTAGTAGTCGTCGTCATCGTAGTAGTAGTCGTCGTCGTCGTCATCGTCGTAGTAGTAGTAGTAGTAGTAGTAGTAGTAGTAGCAATAGTAGCAGTAGAAGGTAATGCTGTTGCTAGTGTTGTAGTTGCTGTTGTTGCTGTTGCTGATGTTCCTGTTGCTGCCCTTAGTTGTTTGGTGAAGCATTTCGATTCAAATTTGCTGTCTAATTGTTTCCTTGTCCTTTGCTTGTTGTGCGCTGCTGTTGTTGGTGATGATACATCAATTTATGTGTTTGGTAATGATGTCGCGCTCTTCCTGCTCTTGTTTTTTGTTCTTCTACGTTTGCAGTCAAAAACGGCGCATCTCCTTTTGAAGTTATTGATCCTTGGTTTATTCTTTGCATGCACCCTGGCCTGTGATCTGGTGCAGGAGGAGACACAGGCAAGCAATCAACAACGCGAGATATGTCCAAAGGCTCCGGACTATGTGAAAATGGTTGCCTGTGACTCGCAGCGTGGCCGGCGCAGAACATGGCGCAAAACTTCCACCACCTGACTGTGCGCTTGGGAACTCTGCGGAACTGCTCCTTCAATTTGTCCAACTCCTTCTTCTCAGGTGAATAGTCTGGAAATTTGCTCCCAGCGATTAGGGCCAAAAAGGGCCAGCATCTGTGCATCCGCCGCAAAAGAAACTGGGGGACGAGGCCTGTGTTTCGCTGGCGCCGCGCTTGATTGATCCCAATGCGAGAAAACTGCCGATTCAAGGTCGCCTGCAACTTTGCGATGCTTCACATCATCTCGAAACAGTCCGTAGTAGGTCACCGGAGGAATTTTGTTTTGCAAAGATCGCTCATCACATGCTTTGCTGAACTCAGCATACCTGATTGCGAAAAAATGCATCACGCACCCCTATAAGTCTAAATGTCATGCCCTGAAACAAAACAGCCCTGGACACATTAAAATACAAACACCCTCTGCTGAAAACCAGAAGCTGGTTGGGGCAAATATCGCAAACAACCGCTCGACCGTTCGCCGGGATCTGCATTCCAGTGAGGTAAGCTTCCAAGATCTGAGAATGACAAGCCGTCCCTTTCCTGGGCGTTGGCGGGGGCTTTTCTTATGTTCAATGTAGCCAGAACATCAATGTTGCAATGAAACAACCATGTTGGAAAATAACGACACCCAATGCAAAACGTTCAAAGAGATCAAAACAAACATTTGTTCCAACCAATCACCTGCCCTTTTCAAAAAACACTATCAAAGCGTTCAATGAGATCAAACAGGTATCTGTTCCAAACGGGCAGCTGCCCCTGGCCTGCTCCCGGACTCTGGGTCATATCCTTGCATCTCGCTAACCTTCAGCAATGGTAGAAGGCCAAGAAGAGATGACTGCAGTGCTTTGCTGTCTTGCCATCCGCAATTCTTCGCAGCGTAAACAGCCACGCAATTCTGCGTCAAAGGTCGCTTGTCAGAACCCTGTCGGCTGCCCTCCTTGGAAAGCACCAAGGTGACGTTTGTAGACATGTCCATGTCTCCCCTCAAACAAGGCCATCTGCAACTTGTGCGTATTCTTCAAATCGGTGTTCATGCTTGTGGCCAGGTGGTAAAGGGGAAGCTGGACATGGCCAACATGCAAGCCACTGATGGAAACAACACTCTGCAGAAATGTCACGCACTCCATCATGTACTGGGTACTGGAAGGCCACATCGTTGCATCCACAACACACAAAACGTACCTGGGTTTAAAACTCCCAATTCTCAACTCTTTGTGACAAGTTGTACATGAACAAACTACACAAACCAAGGCCAACTCATTGTTCAGTCCTTAAAAATGAGAAATGGCACAAGAAAAATAGCAACTTTCAATCTGAGAAACGTGGGGCCCTGGGTTTTGCAGAACATCATCTCCAACCGGAGGACTGCTGACCTAACTTGTGAATTTGGGATTCTATTGGCAATACTTTCCAACGAGTCCCAGTGCTGTTGAGAAGACCGAGCGGTGCTATTTGTTTATCATCACTTTCATCACCATGCGCAATCACTGCATCAACCGCATCAGAGGTTGTTCCAACAAGAAAGTTCATTTTCGAATATACTGATTTTTACTTTACTGTCACTATTAAATTTTCGTTTTTACTGAAGGTTTTCAGGATCGCAAAATAAAATCCAGTTCCAATCCCCAATTCCAATTAAGTCCAACCAACTCAGCATCCAAAATGAAAACATTAAATCCATGGATTTGTTTCTCCATCCTCGGTGTTCGGCAATGCTGACACCCAAGCTTCGCATGTGCCAGAGGCTGATGCGTAACCCGTGTTAAACAATCCTCTGCCCAGCACATCGTGGGTTACAAAGCTGCGCATACCGCGTGTGGCCCCGCAAGCCTTCAGCTCTTTCACCAAAAACGGTTCCACATGACTTTGGAGATTCGAAACTGCCTTTGCTTCCTGGGGCCCTGCTAAATGCTCTGGTCACAGCAGAGCTGTTCCTCCAGTCCTTAGACATCGACATCAACCCTACGCACCAGCATGTTTTACTGACTGAAAATCACGGCTTTTGTCACCTCACTTTAGAAACTCTCCATCTCATTTCGTGTGAAAAAAATCAAAAACGAAACAACGCACATCTGAGCAACTTCAAACTGGGACTGCAGGTCACCCTGATCAGCTTTGGAGAGGACTGAGCATTGACGCAAGAAGTGGAAAGCATTTGGAGACCGGCGTATCACCGAAGCCATGTCACTGCCCTGTTTGCAAACACTTGTTCCCTGGCATTGCGATATGTGCCCACAGTTGCATAGATCGTCCGTGCTGATGCCTGACAAAGACTTGGGACCAATTCTCCAAGAAAAACTCACAAGGCACAAAAGGCAGTTTACAACCAAACAATTCTATGATCCAGAGACCTTTATTCACAAGCCACGCAACGTGGAAATCGCGCAGAATCTCTTCGACTGGAATCTCCAACTCTTTGATGCCAGCAATGATTGACAACAGCGCCGTCGCCCTGCGCCAGCCATTCACAAATCCTACACAAAAAGGAGGACTAAGCCTGCCACGCAAATCGACCCTGACATGCTGAAAGCCTCACACCTGCCACGTAAGATGCAGCGGCGCCCCATCAGTCCCAATTCGTCGCCAAGCTTCCGCGGACATCTATGGAGGTACCGAAAGCACCACGCCTGCCACACAAATCGAGCCTGAGGCGCTGAAAGTCTCACGCCTGCTAAATAAGACGCAGCGGCGCCCCATCAATCCCAGTTCGTCGCCAAGCTTCCGCGGACATCTGAATGGCATAAGTACCGAAAGCACCACACCTGCCACGCAAGTCGAGCCTGAGGTGCAGAAAGTCTCACAACCTGCCAAGTAAGAGGCGCCCCATCAGTCCGAGTTCGTCGCCAAGCTTCCGCGGACATCTATAGAGGTACCAAAAGCACCATGCAAATCCAGCCTGAGGTGCTGAAAGTCTCACGCCTGCCATGCAAGATGCAGCGGCTTCCCATCAGTCCCAGTTCGTCGCCAAGCTTCTGCGGACATCTATGGAGGTACCGAAAGTACCTTGCAATGTTTCCCACATTGTGTTGTTGTTGTTGTTGTTGTTGTTGTTGTTGTTGTTGTTGTTGCTGCTGTTGTTGTTGTTGTTGTTGCTGTTGTTGTTGTTGTCATTATTGTCATTGTGGTTGGTCGTCGTTGTTGCTGAAATTGATGCAGACATTGCTGTTGCCACGACGGGGCAAAGGCAACAGAAGTCAAAAAGCAAAAGGAGCCATAGAAGCCACAGAAAACAAAGAGACTAGAAAACGCAGAAACCAAATGTCAGGAAGCCAGAGAGTGTGCAACTAGTCTTTGCAATCTCAACCACAACCCAACTTGATGGCTCCAAGGTCTTAACTTTGAAAAGGACCTGCAAGACTAGGAATTGCTCACTCGATGTCTGAGATTCTGAGACCCAAACGTAATAAATTCTGTCTGCACTTCCTGAGGAACAGTGCGTGTCACTAGCGTTCTGGTATGATTGTCCCCCCCTCCCAGAAGTTGGCGTGAATTCCTCGAAGCAAGACAGTGACTTTCACCCCTCTGTGAGAAAGATGCCGTAAAATTTCATAGGGGATGCATTTCTGGGTGGAACTGCTTGCAGAACAACTTGTAACAGAATCCACTCTGGCTGCGACGAGCATCTCAAGTATCTAGTCTGCAAGTGGCTGAACAGTTGAGACCGCCTTAGCATGAGACTTGGCGGCCAAAGAGAGGGAATGTGGG
>OMLO01002794.1_pt1:0-12500 | contig 14266 bp, 3 predicted proteins | sample 1674811 | NCBI WGS metagenome assembly OMLO01 (sample SAMN06265003, study PRJEB25207) | coral metagenome | isolation source: Coral host | place: Mexico:La Bocana,Puerto Morelos, Mexico | collected 2008-11-13
GTTTATGTGCTAGTGGGGACAGCTGCGACATAAGCAGAAGCTTGTGTTGTTCTTATGGTTATCTCACTGTTATGTCCTAGAGGGGACATGGTTGGCATAAGCATAAGGAAAAGACTTCAGCCACTCAGCGACCACCTACATCTATATACTTATGCCAACCATGCCCTCACTGGTGGCTTATGCTTATGTCACAGTCATCCCCACTAGCGCATAAGCTATGTTTATGCTTCTGCTTGCATTTCAAATGAGGACCGGGTTTCAGTGAACAAAATTAACCCCACCTCTTTAACTTTCACCTTCAGTTTCTTACATTTGTTTGAGTACAAATTTGTACGTGTTGCAAACTGAATGTGCAGAGAAAAATAATTAATCAGATTTTTGTCATTGTTTTTAATTTTGTTTTTCTTTTGTGTGTTGAATTTCTAGGAAACCCAAACTTAATTCTCAGTTAGTTGCTCAGCAAGTTGCTCAGCAGTTTGTCACATCACCACCCCCCTTAAAAAAGGCAGTAGGAAAACGACCTTTCAAAAAAATGAGGTGAGGCTTGAAAAACTGATTTGTTATTTTCCATCACTTTCAGGAAATATCTGTACTCACCCCCACCCCCAAAAAGGTCATTATGTGCATTTTGAGAGGGTGGGGGTATCTCAAAGGTTAAAAATGCAAAAGCAAACTGGAATTTCTGGAGGGATGAAGGGTACAAATGTAAAAACATTTTGTGGGAAGAGTATAAATATTTTCTGGAGCAATGTGTTTAATTAGGTTTTGAGAGTAAAGTTGCCCACAAAGTACAAAAGATTAAAGGATTCCAAAGTTTTAAAACTGATGTTTATTTATCATCCAACAGTAGCCTGTTGTAGATGGACTCTGTTATTCGTTTAATTGTATTGGTAATATCGCTACCTTTTTATGCAGAATGTTTAAATTAAGTTGGTCAATGGTCATCTAAAACCCAAATTGGTCAATAATTATTATTGTGTTCTATAATTGTACTATACTAGAAATATTGCTATTCCCCTGGGCCAGATGCTAGTCCACTGGCAGTTGCTCTTCAGCTTTCTGTCAGGCTCCCTCAAGAATTCATCAGAACCTTTTATTTCCTTGAAGGGGGGGGGGGGAGAGGCACTGTGTGAGTGCCTTGCATAAGCACACAACACATTGACCAGACCACTCAATCCAGAGTACACCATGCTCATAAACATTTCCCTCTCGTGCCTCCCGGCCCTATCCCCCACCCGGAGGCAAAAAACTAAGCTAAGCCTCCGATAAAATAATATTCATAGCTTTTCTTTACTAAGCTATTCTTGATTTAAGTTCAGATTTTCCCAAAGATATTGTAAACACTCATGTATAAGCCGCACTTTTTTGCTTAAGTTTTGGGCCAAAAATCGTGGGTCCATCTTATACGAGACCATTGCTTTCAGAGGGAGTAAAAGGGCTTATAGGAGTCATACATTTATAACTGAAAACCTTCAGTGGATAAAGATTAAACATATTGCCTTTGGCTAATCATTGCTTTCAATAGAAGTAATGGCTCCTTAAGGAGCCTTTTGTTTAGATCTTCAGGTTCTAAACTCGAATCTTGTTCGCCAGTAGTTCTTTCAAGCATTTCATTTGCAGTATGCAGTATGTTTGAGTAGGTAAATTCTAACTGGAATTCCTCTACACAGCTGCTTACAAACGTCATCTGATTTCGCCACTATGTGCAAGAAAATACCACGCTATTCGGGAGAACCCATGAGGCAAATGGTGACGGTTTAATTGCGCAGCGCTACTTTCACGGCATACTTGCCCATAGGGTTATTAAACTCTCGTTTAGCAACAAGTTTTTCTCCGATCGATGGCTTCTATATATCTCAATCTGATATACATGCTCAGCTGATGCGAAAGCGAACATTTCCATGTTGCATGGAAATGATCTCTATTCCCTAACCCTCATTAAACTGCCTGAAAACCGCACCCTTCACAATGGCACATCTTTGTAATCTATACATGGCAATCAGACCTAATTTTAGCTCTTCTATTACACTAGAAGTTTGACCAGATTGATTCATCTTTCATTTACAGGCCACGACTCAAAAATGTTGACAGAAGCAGTGCGCAGCATATGGCTGTCACCGTAGGAAACATAACTGTGATAATAACAGATTATAAACTTTTAAAACCCGAGAATTCGCCTTCTGTAACACCAGATAGGAATTCACCTGGACCAATGTCGGAAGACAATACAGACCCTGGACCATCTCTTGGCCCTGAATATACTAGTAATGGTGTTAATAATCAGGAAGATAGTTCATGACAGTTATAAAATTTGCTAAGATAATAGGATCATTTTGAAATTTTCCAGGTGTAGTTTTCAAGATTATGTATCACAAGTTCCTTGTTCGGGCATGCCATTAAGTAAGCTGGGGAAATATCTATTCAGCTGTGAGGTTGGCTGAAAAACCATGTACCCGATACTTTGTACTTCCTTAACCCATTCATTTCAAAGAATGCCAAGTTCAAAATGAGAAAAAGAAGATCTCAAATTTCATTTTGTATTTCATTGACAAGCATCATACAATATGTAGTACTTCTTAACACTTTTCATGTTGGTGGTTCTACTCCAGGGCTTCATTCTGTCTTGAAATTTAGAACCACACTTATTTAATTAAGGCAGGAGCCTTGAATAAAACCACCACTAGTGTTAGAATTATTGTCATAAAAAATTCTTTGGTGCAGATATCATTGGTATTAGACACTTCTTATCTCAGAAGTGACTGAGCGCAAGTTGTTCATCAGGTATTTCACAGTGACACACGTGCTAATATGTCAAACTAAATCAATTTCCAACCAGTCCACAAAGTACAGAAACTCTTTCTGTCACACAACAACCATTTGTTTTTCTATGAACATGTTTCCCAATTAGTGTACATCAATGTTGAGCTTAGCGAAGACAAATAGACTTTTTTATAAATAGTTTATTTCATAAAGATTAGAATTTTTGATTTCATTCAGAACAAAATTATTGCTCAAAAAGCCAAATATGATTAGATGTAGCTTTGAGTTTTGAGCTACAGTGTAAAATTTTTCCTGCAGTAAGGCTCTTTTTTACATCAACCAATATGTGAAGATTTGTTTTCCTGTGCTGTAGATGTAGTTTTTCATGATTCTGAAATTAATTTTGTATTTTACAGATTTGTTTAATATTTGTTAAAGGGAATTAATATTTACAGTATAAAAAGTTTTTCCTTATTCATGAAAGCCTGACAATGTTTGTTTAACAACATTAAAAGAAAATAAAGATAAAATAAACAGAATTAACAATCGTTAAAATGGGGGAGATAAAAACTAATTACAGAAACAGAAACTCAATGTATTTAATTTTGTTGTACTCTAGATTATGTTGCTTTAGCACAAACATGCAGATAGAGGTTTAACAACCGTTTAAGGCCTAAGGAGTCTCCCTTTGACGAGTAAAATCGTCTGGCGTTAAACAGACTAAAATCTATAAGACACTCTTAGGGCTTAAAGGGTTAAGATTTTATTTTGATTGTTTCATGTTTCCATCAAGTGGCGACTGATCTATGAATTAAGGTTAAAAATTGCTTTGTCTTGTAAATAACTGCTGGCATCGTAGTGATATTAAAATATACTTTTTACTGCTACTTGTACTTGAAATAACTCACAAAATGGAAACTCTATCATTAAAAAAACGCTATTCAGAACATTGTAGCATTCTTGCAATAAAAAAATTGTCATCAGTGTCAGTCTTCGGTGGTATGTTTGTCTGTGTATCCTGCAGTATATTGACAAGAATCTCTATTAGGGCTCCTTGAGATATTGGACATTTAGGTAAACAATATAGGAATGCAGGATATTTGGGGAAGAAATTAATGGGATATGGGATTTTTTTTCAAACAGATAAAACGGGAAAGAACAGAAAAAATGTCTCCTTTTTGCAACTGGAAATATAGAAATACTGAATATTTAGACCAGAAATTAACAGGATGTAGTATACTCAGACCGAACCATCCCACCTCATCCGATTTGTCACAGAGTTGTCTATTTTTTTTACTGGCCAAAAGGATCACGGCGTCTGGAAACGAGCTGTCGCCTTACCGATGTAGAAGAATGCATGCATGATGAGCTGCACAAGAAGCAGGCTTATGGCTAAAAACCCCACAACAAAAAAAACAGTGTTGCAGGAGCTGAGCAGACAAGGATTTACTTCTAAAGGGTAAGGTACAGACTACCATTAGGGTTAGGGTTACTGTTGAGACGAGGGCTACAGAGGAACGGAGGAATGCACGAAAGGAACGCGCGGACCAAAATGAGAAGGGACAAAGAGTCTAACTTGAGAATACATGGGAATACACTACGGAACGCCCGCCATAATTGACAAGCGAGGGAATGCAAGGAAAATGGACTGGGAACTCACACGGAAGGTGTAAGAAAACGCGCAAAGAAACCTTTGGGTAACCGACAGCCTAACATACAGTTAACTTGGGGGAACGCATGTGAGGTTTTACAGACTGATGGGCGTCAACCTAGAGGTACGTTTCAGCCAAGGTTGAGTGTCGGCCCCAGAGATCGCGTTTAATCAAAGAATAAACCACTTTGGAAAATCGGTTTTTTTTTGAAACATATTTTTAACACGTGATTATAGATTGTCGTGCGTTTATAAATCTGTTTATATTTATACTGTTTTAAGATACGCGTTTCCCAAATTTATATTTCTTTTTGATATTACAACACATGCCTTTGGCGTCTTTGTTAAAGGATGATCAAAATCCAGTTTCTTGCGATAGAACAATGTCTTGATGTTCTTTAAAATTCTCAATACATTTTCCTTCGTGATGGCCAAATATGATATACTATAACACTTAGAACAAAACAGTTCTTATCTTTCCAAGACATTTTTTTTACTGGCTCTTGCGAAAAAAATTAAAAAATGTTTGGAATTGCTTTAGAGTCAAAAGTCTACAAACTTAAGACGCTAGATTTATAATAATATATATCAATATTACTATTTTCATCAGCGCTTAACTCGTAAAGCTACATAAAACATACTAAAAACAAGATTAAAAAATTACATAAAATTACTAGAAAGCTCTGAAATAAATCAACATATTCAACGCGCACGAAAGCCCTGTTTTTTCACAGTTTGTGATTCGCTGGTTGTAAATGGTGTGAGCAAATTCCTCGCCTTATTTGTGTTATTGTTTCAGGGATTGGTTTTAGTTTTTAATCCATATTCATGATATTTTTTTGTTGAATTTCTATCAAACGTAACTGCTCGTGATGTGTGAAGATGGTCGTCCTGCCAAGAAAAGATTGCAACCTTAAAGGAAGAAGACGCTGATATCTAGAAGGGCTAAAGCCTGGACAAATGTATACTTTATGACAAGGTGAGCAGTGTTCTTCAAAAATGCTAGTAGAATTATGTCTCAGAAGCTGAAAGAGTCAACAAGTTTCTCGAATGAGCACGTGCATTTGCTGTTAGCTTTGGGCGTCGCTCCAACTCGAAACTTGGCAGCACTGAAGAAAACTATTAAATCGGCCTCAGACAAAGAGTTTTTACCGTGAACTAATGCCATTATATTATTCAAGAAATTTCACATAATTTCGTAGTTCGAAGCTTGAACTGAATGAAAGCTCCAAGTTTGCGAAATACACCCACAACTTAAACTTAAAAAAACTTGTATATACTTAACTGATCACTGATTTAACTGCTTTTTGTTCAGAAACACTGACTTGAAGAGGTCAAAAGGAGTGCTATGGATCAAGTGAGGAGACGTTGGAGTCGCTGGCTCATGATCAGGAGAAAATACTTCAAAGATAAGAACTTTAAAAATACTTTATAGTTGTATTCAAAATGGTGGCTGATTAAAAAAAGTCTGAGACATCGAGCTTGGTCTAGTGATTTCAAGTTTATTTAATGACGTCTGGACCTAGAAAAAAGAAAATCACAGATTTTTATTATATTTACTTTTTGTCTGCATGTGATATCAAATTATCAACTGTCAACATCGAGTTAAAAGAAAGGATCAGACTTCTGATTTACTAATTGAATTTATAAACTGTCTGCATCGAGTGGAAAGAAAAGATCACAGTATTCAGATTTATGAATTGTCTATTTGTGATATCAAATTTATATACTGTCTGCGAGTAGAGTGAAAAAAAAAAGATCAGACTTACTAATTGCCTGTTTTAATATCAAATTTACTTTTTGTCTGTGTCGAGTAAAAAGGCACAGTTTTACCCAAGAACGAGAAATTGCTCCAAAAAAATATCAGTCACCATTGCACCTTGAGCGATTGTCTTGTCGGCTTTATTTGTATTTGACGGCGTTTTTTGACTTTGAAGAAAAATTCGTTATAGTTGAGTAATTTGGCAGTGTATAGATCGTCGAGTGCAAAAACAAAACCGGTCGTTGATTCTGTGATGTTAATCGCTCAAGGTTTTAATTTGATGTCGCCGATGTGAACATTTTCAAGGTGGCACAGCTAGAAAATCGACGCTCCATGGAGTGGGTGTAAACACGCCTCGTTGTATTTAACTGGCAGCGGTTTTCTAATTTTTTTTTTAACGTTAAAATCTCTCGGGCAATCGGATATATATATATTAGAAGTTTTATATTGATTTACACTTGATATCGCCACCTTGGGAACATTCACTTCTATGCCTCATCAATTGAAAATACGTTAATGACAAGAGAACAGCTTTAAGATGCAAAGAACATACTCTGTTGATCATATTTATTGGCAAAACGTTATTTTATACACAGCATTTAGTTTGTCGTTTGATTTGTTGTTTTCTTTTTTGAAGCTTAATTATTTTTTTTAGAAAAGGTTTTGCATAAAAGACGGATGTTCTCTTGTCATTTGTGGATTAAATTTACCCTGATGTCTGGTTCGGAGGGTCACAAGTAGCCCCCGAGAGAAAGTTAGCCTTGTCCTGTCATACAGACCACAAAAATCAAAACTTTTTAGGAATCAACGGTTTCAAATCTATAGAAAAAATATTAGCAACACAATCAAAGGGATCATTAACAATTTTGATTCAAATATTCAACTATTCGCTGAAATGTTCCTGCTTTGAAAAAAAAACACCTCTACTCAAACTCAAATTTAAAGTTAAAGGAAAAAAGGAAACTATTTCATTTTACAATTTATAATAACGAATTGTGATGTATTGTATGGGAAAATTTTGCTTCGAGTTTATAAATTTTCAATTCTGTTTTGAAATTTTCCTGGTACTCCGTGCGAAAAACAAAAAACATCTTGCTTCAATTGAAGACATTTATTTTACATGGAAACCAAATTAAACGAATTGATCAGATATAAATATATTACTTGTGTAATATTTCATATTTTCCCTTAAGATCAAGATGTTAAAAACAAATTTCCAGTTGTGATCCACAATAGATTATAAAAACGTTTTGCAAATTTTTCTCGTATATTTAGAAATTTTGTTTCAAGTTTCTACGAGCTCGATGTGTGAAGTACTGCAAACATGCCTGAATAAGATACAAAAATAAATTTAATTTGAGTCGACCATTTATTTTCGTTTTGCAGTTTTTGTGGTCTGTGTAAACTTGATTTTGTCAGTTATTCCCAGTTCGTGAATGGGTGGCGCGTTAACTTAGAACGCTTGTTCTCCTTGGAACCAGCCATTGGGTTTTATGTTGTACACTTGTTAAGGGACCTTTTCTGTGGCACTCGATTGAATCACGGGACAAAGCAAAATCAGCAGTAAAAACATTTAAAATATTAGGTTATTTTTTGGTTAACAAAATTTTATTTCATGCTATAACAAGAATTGGTTAAAGATGTGGAGCCCACAATTAAATTATCTTACACTGAATGGCTAAAAAAACTCTCTAAAACTCGATGTATGAACACATGGAGCCTAATAATTAAATCATCTTTTTCTGAACGAAAACAACTCTAATTTTTAAGGTAATTGATGAGAAATTCTAGGGGTTTAATCAAAACTTTCCACAACTTAATGTTTGGCTGTGAAGAAATTGAAAGGATAGAGATTTTTACTTGTTTGTCCAGTGCCACAACTGTAAAGGTCTTTTATCAAAAGCAACATGGCATTAAAAATTGAAATACCAAATTTTCAATCGCGAGAAATTATTTCAAGACTCGTTGGAAATTAGAGATCTAAAGAGCGCAAACTTACGTGAAACCAAGCGATTGCTAGCTTGCCATGTTGCTTTTCGTTCTATTTAGTAAGATGTATACACCATTTCGTGCAAAAAAGTGAACAGCTGAAACATTTCGGCGAAGGATAAGTTCAAATTTGATTTGGAAAACCATTTAACTCATGTAATATCCAGATTGTAAGGGTACGGAAAGAAATTGGCGTTATATTTTCATTTTTTTGCACGAGATGATCTTTACTATTTTGGGCGGGAAAATTTTAAGGGAAGCTATTTTGAATTTTTTACCGAAAATGTTACCAGGGGAAACGCTGTGCAAATTGTTTTCGATTTTCCCGCCAAAAGTCTTAGTATATACAGGGGAAATTTTTTATGACACCTTTGTAATTAATTTAATGGAAAATTACTTAACTAATTAAGGAATTATTGAGGTGAATAAAACTAATTAATTAAAACACTTGTTTCAGATGTTTATTAGACACATAATAAAAATATTACAAAGATATCGGAACTACTTTATCCACTTCCGTTAACAGCAATGTGAGACTAAACAAAGAGTAAATGAATTTTATTGATAATATATCACAATACAAAAATTGAGCATAAGTATTTTGGGCGGGAAAATTAGAAACTTTCAAACGGAAGTACATGAAATAAAATATCTTTTTGTAAAAAAAAAAAAAAATTGGCGCATGCGTAATTTGAGCGCCCGTATTTTGTTTAAGTCTTTTGGCGGGAAAATGAAAATTTTTTGAACAGATGTTGCCATAGAGAAAACTTTGACCAAAAATATAGACATGACATTAGCTACGAAAACTTGTTTTTAACTCTATTAAAAAAGTCTTGTTTTTTTAATCACAAGCTACTTAACAGCGATGTTTGATACACGAAAAAAATCTAACCGTAGAGAGTGAAGAAATTAAACGAAAAACTCCGAGTTCAGATTTATTTTGAAAAATCTTGATGCGAAATCTTAAGTTTGTTTTCAACCACTGATTAAACTTGTCTTTCATTGAATTAGAGTTTCTTCTTTCTTGATTTTCTAAGGACGAATTCAAGGCACACCGTGACCTACAATAAAATGAAAATTAATGACTGCATTTGTACACGACCTTGTTGAGTTTTACTTTAACTACAAAGAAAAATGGAAAATGCGATTTACAAGCCAGATGCTATCATTGCCAGCATATGTTATTTGTAAACATTAACGCTCGGTTTATTCACAGAATTCAGAAATGCAGCAAAATAAAATCCATCACTTCGAGGTTTAATCAATGGTATTAAGCCTAGCGTTAATGTTTACCGATAGCAACTACTGGTAGAGATGGTTCTAACGTAAAGATTATACAGCAAATTTTACCACTATTTGCCGAGTGACACTGGAAGCTGGTCTCGTTCGCGGCCGTCACGCAACAATTAAAACCTCAATAAAATATTGCCTGGTTTTAAAATGTCTAAAAGCAAACTATTCATCGCAAATTATAGAAGTTGAAAATTGGAGGTTAAACATTACAAATGAGTTGTATTCCCTATAAACGGAATAAAAAATAGCTTCGACTCATTAAGAAACGCTATGGATCGCTGGCCATCAGCCTCAGTGAATGCTATACAACAAAACTTATCGAGAAAATAAGTTTTAGTCATCTTCTAGAAAGCTATTCTTATTCTTGTGTTAAACACGCTACAAACTGACTCTGCAATAAATGTTAGAGCGCGATTTCTGCAAAGTCAGATTCTACCAATCCAGGTCACACGAAAATTGAATAATATTTCTTTTCTGTTAAGTTTTTAAAGTTTATTTCAGTACTTTTCACCTTCATTTTAGACAAGAAACTGTGAAAACACGGTAAACAAGACGATGAAAATCTCGATCAAGTTTTCAACCCGGCAAAAACGTTCCGTATCTTCTTTCAAACAAACTTGAGCCTGATCTACAGTAACCTGTACGTAAAATTAATCATACAACGAACCTCATTAGCAAGCTGCATTATCCATCTATTTCAAGCTTTTCCTGTTCCATTGCTTGTTATCTCCTTGAAAAAAGACAAAACCTCCATTAAAAAAATGCTCGATAACAACATCAAAGCCATTATGAGAACACCCGCGGTCAAGGGTAGCGTGTAGCGTAAATCCTAAGGCTTAGGTTCTGCTCTTCAATATGGATCCACAGTGATGATGGCCTTGTCTATTTCTAAAATCCACACAGTTCAAGTTGATAATCGTCCAGTGTTTCGTGAAACAATTTCCTTTATTCAATTTCATTCTATTTTCACTTTGATTTTTCAAATTTTGCTTTTATCTTGCACTACTTTGCAAGAATTCAGGGGTTAAACTATTAATGTACAGGCCAGACACACTTGTACATCGATGACCGAGTCACAAGGAGGAGACTACTGTACTCAATATAAACTAATACTAGTAGTTTTTTAAAGAACATCATCCTATGGTCTGTCCATAACAATCTTCTGGTCATGTCAGCCTACTGTCCAATTACGAAAAACAACACGATAGTTGAAATCAGCCCATATCTGCTAGATACGATAATTACTGCGGTCAAGAAAGCCAACTCTTTCTCGTAGCTTTTAAATGTTTTTAAACGCCCAAACTACAGAAATAAAAACAAAGTATAGGTTAATTACCTTTTCTGGAGACTAGGGAAGAAACATTTCGTCAAGTTCGCCGCCATACTGCCATCCACGTGTTTGCAACCATCGTCGCTTCAGGGTAAAGTTCTAGCAAGGCAATAACTCCACGACCTCCTTCTTAAGCTTCCAGCCACAGAAATGCTTTCCATGAACATATGGGCGATTTTGGATAATAGCAACAATGAATTGGCAAAGTTCTATCTCGCAGGATACCTTTCAAAACGACGTCCAGGTTGAGCTGGTAGAAAAAATTAATATTGATGTGAAAGTCTTAAATACAAACAATTCCCAACACCTGGTAGTTTTCTTTTGAAATGCAAATTTCACCAACATTCTCATGCGTTTCAATAATTTTTTTCCTCCCTTCGATGTAACCTTACGCAAAAGTCGAGTGGGATTGCAAGACTGTGTCAATGAATGCTGAAATTAAATGAACTGATAAACCAAAAAAAAAGTTACTAGTAATTAATTAAATAAATACAACTACAACTACAACTTCAACTTAAGATTTAATACTTAATGTACATTGAGACAAAGGTTAAAACCAATAAACAGAAAAATAATATAGCTAGTAATCGGACTAGATTATTATCAAGATTATATTTCTCCTGAGAGGGAAACTGAATTTTTCAGATGTGGCAGTCGATAGCCAACTACGCAGACGTTTTGAAGGTTCGTCACGCGCTGCTCCCCAATATTGGGGAACAGAATTGTGTGATTCGCCATTTAGAGCATCTGCGTGGAAGACGAGGTAGCCTGTGCCCCATTTCACAAACTGACGTCAGTTTTTCATGCGTCTGTTCTGTTAATGATCATGAAATGCATCATAACATACAGAAGTCAATATCGTCAGTATAGCCATTGTCAATATCAGGACAGACGCATGAAACACTTACGTCAATTTGTTTTTCACAATAACAACATTGCATTAATTATAAATTTATGTCTGTCCGCTTATTGACAATGAATATTAGTTAATGGGCATATAGGAATTTCTGCAGTTATAGTTAAAAAATGTATTACCACAAAATCAAACACACCTGCTCTCCAGTATCATGTTCATATCATTGTCCATTGATCTGGTGAGCTTTCCATCAATCCTGCCTTCACTGGTCTTGCCAAACAGATTTATCCAATCAGCAGATCTGTCCATACCACATTTGCCTTCTATGGGAAGTTGTTATTTCTTAAGACTTTATTCTCTAGTTTTCTGCTATTACTAGCGGCCACCACACATCCTTCTTGATGAATTTTTCCATTTCTTTGTGTCCTCAGATTTCTTATAAAGCCTCAAGTAGTTTGGTAGCAACACAACAACACAACAAATTAAGACAGACACTAGAAAGAATATGTTCAGTAAGAAGTTATTGTTTTATTTTTTAGAACTTTTTCCCTGCCATATACAATTTTTTTTAAGAAAATATGATTTTGTTTATATATCATTGATATAACAAATGATTACCAGTTTCTGTACTCTACTTTGGGTGACAAATGTAACAGTATTATATATGTACAAAAAATTTCAGAATCAGTAATGCTTCCTAAGCCATTGTATAAGCGAATACACTTGTAATACTATTCTGTTTCCGGTGTGTAATAATAATGTTCTCCAGTATATTATTCTGTTTATGTTGTGGGATCATTAACATTTGTCCATCCAGAAGGAATATTTATATGTGAACACCATTGACTTTTTAAAGAAA
>OMLO01002795.1_pt1 | contig 14263 bp, 11 predicted proteins | sample 1674811 | NCBI WGS metagenome assembly OMLO01 (sample SAMN06265003, study PRJEB25207) | coral metagenome | isolation source: Coral host | place: Mexico:La Bocana,Puerto Morelos, Mexico | collected 2008-11-13
CCAACAATTAACCAACATGATTACATTTGCACTACACATGGTCCAATGCCCTCCATTGAGGACATGCTTTTGGCAGCAAAAAAAAGAGTATATGAACTTGAAAAAAACATTTCATTGCATAATGCACATCCATTGTATGTACAGTTGCACACAAGACCAGATGAGATTACAAAGTTTTACACAGGATACTATCCTTAATGAGGGGACTAAGACCTGCCGGTACATCAAGTTCTGCTAGTGACTGTTTAAATGGTTTATATAGCTTTGGTGTGACACCAGTTATTTTTCGTTTCTTCTTAAGTTGGATGTCTGTTGGACATGACAGTTTTTCCACAATGACTTCTGTCAGTGGTCTTGGCTGAATTCCATCTAATCTCTTGGGAATATGCCATGCCTAAAATGAAAATAAAACTTTGTGAAAGGCATATCCAAATTTATTTAGCATTTTTTGAAAAGACTGGATATTTCTTCCCCATGGAACTTGAACAAAATGATGAAAAGCACAGTCATTTAATACAATGGGTGGAATGCTCTTTAGTCCTAGGAGTACAGTGGGAAAGTGGGAAAGTGTATACAGTACCCCTTTGGCATGATGGCACAACGCTTTACCCACAGCACAACTGCAAGAAAAGGATTGTATCTCAGGGACGTCTCTCTGCGGCCCAAAACTGATCAAAACAGAGTGAGGCTCCTCGTTCTTTTTCATGCTTCGAAAACAATGGGAATGAATAGTACATCCAACCTGATTTGACGAGTTTGTCACTGAAATAAAACAACAACTCATCTAAGATGGTGTTTCTAAAAGGTTTTGAAGAAACTGATGCGAACTAACCTTCAGTATCGTGTACGAAACTTTCGTAGAAAAATCTATATCCTCATGATAATGAAGCCTTTTTATAGGAAGGTTCTCTCGCGCAAAATTCTCGATAAACAAGCCAGTGATGACAGGGACATCGGCAAGGTTAGTGTGCCAAAACTCATTGCTCACGGAAGCAGAAGACGCCATTGTGATGTTGGTAAGTTACCGCGCATGGCCTTGACTTCATGCCTAAAGTACATACGTCATGTCCAATATGGCCGCCGTGTGACAAGGGTGAGTGGTAAAGATGGAAGAATTCAAGAGTGTAGTCATTGTACTAGGAGGTTTCCACACCCAATGATATTTACCAAAGTAATTGCATAGTACTTAGCATCATCGGAAATCACAGACATATGGGCAAGAAGCAAGGTATTTGGAGAAACTACTGCTGAGAACATTCTTGAGGGAAAGCTTTGGAATCAGTCATCAGCCAAAAGTTAAGTTATGAAGTGCTCTGGAGGGTTCTGTTGCCTATTTTGATATCAGTCGTGCTAAAGATAACGGAAAAGATGTACTGGTTGATCTTTCACAGCACTGAATTGCAGTTTGGGCAGGTGACAGATGTTGTCAAGGAATTTGATGTGATTCATCAAGATTATTCAACATACTGCTACTGGAGGCAGTATATGCACATGGTATTTATCTCTCTGAGGTTCATGCAGGCCATCTGAGAGAAGGATTAGGAACTCTGTCTGTGGTTGTTTTCAAGCTTTTGTGCTTTGCTGCTTTCAGTCATGTCCTTTAACAAGATGGGGAACAGTTTTTGTGGCAGATATGAAGCTGTTACCATGCACAGCTCAAGAGTTGCAAAAGGGGTTCCAGGTGACTTTTTTATAAAGGAAACAAAAAATGCATTCAACTAAATTGCTAATCAAGCTCTTTAAGCTTGTTAATAAATCTAGCAAAGTGGCCAGAGGGCTAGTAGGAATTACATTTACAGAATCTGCAATGGATCGTAGAGGTATAACCTGTAATGAGTGAGCTAAGCTTTCTGAGGACACAAAAGAGATGTCTGGCATTGGAACCCAAAAAATGGGGTTAGTCATTAAGATCTAGGTAAGGCAAGAGTACAACAAGATGAATAATGACATTTAAAAGCTAATGTCACATTTCAGGTGTGCCGTATTTTGTGAAACAGAGAACTTAAATGTCCTCAAACTGAAGAGATTCAGCAGGATTTTCTAGGAGCAGAAGAGATGGGAAGACTATCATGAATTACTTTGTTCAAGTCAAGTTAATTAAGAAAGAAGTGAAGTTTCATGATAGTTTAAAGCAGAATTTGAAAACCTTGGAAACTTTGTATACTGTGCCATTGTCACTGGATGAAGCTAAAACTGTTGCCATTAAGATGCTTTGTTGATTTGTTGAGACAAGTGGTAGTTGCCCTAGAATCTGACCATGAAGTTGATGTGGAGACTCTCGTAACGAGAACTTTCTCCTGTTGGCCACAATCGAGAAATGCTTGAGACTAGCATCAAGCTAGTCTGATCTTGGCAATATCTTTCAGAAGAACGTGCATCAAAGTCAGCCACCCATCAGACGTGCACTTTTATCGGCGGCATGGCAGCCATTCCGTCCCTGAGAAATTCCACAGGTGCAAAGTCATTCGGAGAGTGGAGTATTTTATTTAGTCCAGAAGAGAAGGAGTGGTTCCACAAGGAAGGAGTTTTTTAAGCCAAAGCTGATGAATCAAGAGGAAGTTTCAGCATTGTGCTTACAATTAGCATTTTGCAGATGTTCAGGTGATAATAGCTGCATCAACCACCAATGTACCTGTGTTCGGATGTCTCTTGGATGCTCCAACGGTTGCAAGTGTGAATACACGGTTAAAACACAAGAAAAATTTCACTGGACAGAGAAAAGCTGCAATGGCTGTGTGCAGCCTATGTTTTAGCAAAAGCAGATTTCTGTTACGCTTTCTATTTGATGATCAAAATAATTATGCACACAAGTGAGAAACCTGGAATGATTATAGATTGCTTACACAAAATAAATTTGTGCAAATGATTTTATTGTGCAAAACTGTATTAAATGACTATGAGCTATTGTAAATGATTTCTCTATATATTACTCTGTTGCTCATTGGTCTAGATCATTCAAACAAGACGGTCGATCACAAGCGCCACTTGGTAGTTATTGTAAAGCACAAAATAATGTTCTTCACCCTTTCGTCGATAATTTATCAAATATGCTGCGACTTGAATTATTACCTGTGTGAGTATCTGACAGAGAAGAGAATGCTGACTGATAATGACAATTTTTCTCGTAAGGATCAATTTAAAACACTACCACCTCTTTCAGCAAAAGAATTGGTAAGATTTAACCGTTAGAATTTCGATTAAAATTCGTACGCGTGAGCTTATGTAAATGATTTCTCTACATATTACAGTTATACACTGTTGCTTATTGGCCTAGGTCATTCATTGTTGTTGTGGCGGAACCTCTCATGGACAAGATGGTCACAACAATTGTCATGATATCCATTTGAAATGTGTAGTAGCTTGCTGCAGTGGTACAGTAGCAGATAACGACATTGCTCCTAGAATCAAATGAGAGGAGGACTATGCAGAGCCAGAACAAAAAATAAATGAGAGAAAACTGTTCAAAAAAAAAAACAGATTCATGGGGTTAAGCAAGAAATCGTACTACTCAAAAACAACTGCAGAGGAAGCTGAATTGCATAAATGAAGCATGCGAGTTGTTGTTTTAAGCGCTGTGACTTTGATCTTTTGAATTTATTAACTACTATTGTGTGCAACCAGGACTCGATATTAAAAGTGTTACAAATAAAGAAATCTACACAAGAGTGTTGCAGTCATGTTGAGCCTTAAAAGCGAATGGTTATTAAATGAAATCTATTACAATGTAAAGCATCCAGCAGGTTTTAGCAATGCCTTGCGATTATATCATGCGGTCAAGGGAAAAGGGATAACATTTCAAGATGTACGTGAGTTTTTAAGTTGTCAATGTGCTCGTCAATAATTATTAACAAGACCCAATCGCTACCATTACGCAAGGCGCCGCACAGTTAGTATGGGCTTGGATCATTTTTGGCAAGCAGATTTAGTAGAGGTTGCCCACGAGGCTTATTCTAGACAAATAAATCAAGGGGTGAATTATTTGTTGACAGTTATAGATGTGCAAGACATGCTTGGGTCGTACAACTCGAAACAAAATCCACACAATCGGTCAGTAGAGCACTAGAAACCATCTTTGTCACATCACAACATTGGCCAAATTATCTCACAACAAATGAAGGAAAAGAATTTTACTATTTCCACGTGAAAAAGTTGCTGGCCAAATAAAATACATCACTTTAGCGTGTACCGTCGCATGAAATCTAGTTTATCGGAACGTTTCAATCGCACTCTCCAAGAAAAAATAAATCAATACATGATAGCAAATGACACTCGCAAATGTATAGATGTTGTGCCTTCTTTAGTATCGGGATATAACAACACTATTTACACTGTAACAAAAATGCGTCCAGCGGAGATTAATATGTTTAACGCTCCAGCTTTGGCAAGACGACTTTTTGGCCGCAAAAACGCAAGCTTGCCAGCTAATTGCCAGTCCAAGAGAGACTTTAAATTCAAAGTGGGCGACTTTGTACGGTTGTCGAAAACACCAAGACAGTTTAGATAAAGGCAATTACATGCAGGAGATTTTTATCATTTCCTCAAGACGCAGAACGGCACAAGAAGGGCTAAACTTGCACAAGGTACAGGATTTTAATAACAAACGATCAGAGGGTCGTTTTACGAAGCAGAACTACAATTGTATCACAAACCAGCCAAGTGGACAATTGAAAAAAAATTGAAATATAAGGGCAGCAAAACGAAAAGTAATCAGCAAGTATATGTGAAATTTCAAGACTTCCCTGACCAATTTAGCAAATGGATTAATCAAAAACAATTATCTCAAGATTACTGTTCTTAAAAAGAGAAAAGAGATATTAAAACGAACACTAAAGAAAATTATCAAGATGTCACTTACAAACTGGTCAACTCTACATTACAAAAAAGATGATCTATTTGATCTCACAGTGCTTTCCAATGACAAAAATGTGCAGCATAATTTTGATGATGTAACCAGGTGTGCTTCATTCATTTACCGTCTACCATACCCTCTGGATTTAACTAGAGGCTGGCAAGTGGCTTTGGTTAAAATGAAAATTACGGTAACGGACAATTCTCGAGTGCAGGACTCACCTCATTCTAACTTGGGATTAGAGGGTAAATCAAATAAGATTTTGGCCTGTATAAGAAACACCCAAAATAACAAGATTGCAGCTTATATCTCGTGGGACAGAAACAAATCATACCAAAACTTCTTTCAACTTGCTCAAGACGTGCTGACCAGATTTGCATTAAGCAACCCATTAATGTGTGCTCAGGATGTTTCCTCCACGCCTTTGGATAACAGTGCTTTTCCTAACCTGACGTCTTTTCAATTTGCTCAATATGTAGAAAAAAAATGCAATATAAATACACCGTCATCATAGATTTTGAGCCCTATTTGCACGAGTTTTTAAATCTACCGAGAAGAGAACTGTTTCAGTGGCTGAAAAGAAAGCACTCACTGGCAACTAAGAAAGGCTGGATTGCCAAGAATGAAACTTCTGGCATTCCGGGTGAAAATAGCATTAAGAGTTTTCACGTCGACGGCAGACATTACGGGATGGATTTTGTCAGCCAGACAACTGATCAAAACTACAATGGTGTTGTATTTACGAATCGATTCAAGAAAGACAGTTGGGATGTTATAACACGAAAAATTGGAGCAGGGTTAGCTAAGCTATTACGAATGGAAAGCGAGTGAATTTACAACAAGTACTGGAGAGCATCAGATTGGAGTTTTAAAGAGGCAACGTTGACCAAAGTTTCCTTCGTAATAAAAAACCACTTATGTCCAGGATTAAATGCAAGTATTGTTCAATTAGTACTTCATATTTGGTAGGAATATCTGACATTTTCATATTACTTCATATTTGACAGAATTGTGTGTGTTTTGGTGCCTTTTTACCAATAAGGACACTTTGTGATGCTTATCATAAGGAATTTGAATCTCATTAGCGTTCAATCCTGGACATATCTGTAAAAAACCCTAAAACCTTAAATTCAAAACTCATCAAATATAATGTTGAGGGTGATGTGATAGAAGATATCATTCCATACATTGGTACATTGCAATGCTAAAATGACCATGCTGTAGTTGTAAGACAAGTACATGATAACTACCTTCATTACTGTGATGCAGATTAATGTTTTTTACTTTTATGATAGATTAAGAGTCATATTCATATCTATCATTGTTCATTCCTTAATACCTGCAAAATGTTGCTAATGTTGATTTTTCTTCCAAACAGGATCGCCAGCTCCCGAGGTTAACAAGAGGGCAAATGCACAGGTAATTCTGTGGTACATTAATGATTACAGCTTTCAAAAAAGTCTTTTTTTTATTTTCATTCCCTGCCCAATGTTTGTGAGGGCCTTTAGGAACTGGTAACATGAAACCTCTAGTGGGGTTAGCCTGAATGAAGGTCATAAGGTTCAGTTTCATTTTTTAGAGCTCTGCATAATGTTTACACAAAGTTAAGAATTTCAATAACAAGAGAAGCCATGGTTAACAGTTCTGTTTGGAAGTGTGTATTCCATGACATGTTTCAAAATAGCTTTCTTAAATTGCAATACATAATATTATACAAAACAATTAGCAGTGAAATAAGAAAGCAGGGGTTATACATGTGCAAGGTACAGTAGATGGTGCAATGAACAGATGATGTACTTACAATTCAAGTTTCAAATTACAATTATAAAAACAAAGAGGAACTCAGCATGAATTTAAACAAAGACAATACAAGAGATATAATAATGACAGCAGAATTTAAATAGGGATCAACTTAACTTTGCTGTAAAGAACGAAGATTCATGGAACGAGACTGGGCTGACCAAATAGTATGCCATGATGCATCTTGTTCAGGTGGACAATCTGGATTCTTTGGCTTCTGCTTTGAAGAGTTAGCTCTTATTCATTGCATTTCAAAAGAGAATTTTGGAATTACATTCAAGGGTTTTAGTTGTGTTTACTCCGTCAAGAAGTATGTATAAGCTATCAGGAAGTTAGAGGAACAAAGAAGAGCTCTTATCCCTGTGGTTGTTAAAGATTTGCTAACAGACAAATTAGTCATTCAGGGTATAAGAAGTCTTGTGCTGAAACAAATCAGTTCCTCTTGTGATATCATGGTAAGTTCTCAGTGTTCTGTGATATTATTGTACACGCAGGCTTGTTTACCAAGACATTCGATTTTTGGCATCGTTTTTGTAATTTATCTACAGTAACACAGAGATGTGACTTCTAAAACGGTACATAAAATCAGCTAAGATAATGGTATAATATTCCTGACCCTCCTGTTTCTTTTTCAACAGTGTCTTGCCCCAAGTGATCATACAGGAGTTGGACTGAACAAATTTTTGTTTTTGTCTTTTAAATTAACACCTGCTCCTGCCACTCAGTATGTGACAGTGAGTGTGATTAAAGACTCTCCACTCAATAATCAATTGATACCACTGTAACTGTTCTGCAAAGATGAATGTTTTCCTGAAGCAGATAAGCAAGAAGACTACTCTGCTGAACTGAATGATCACCAGTGTGATATCGATCTTGATGAAGTGGAGTACTTCTCAGAACCTTTCAATGTGAAAGAGTCATTCTAGGCAACTAAATACCAGGATGCCCTAAAAAAGCTGCGGAACTGGAATGTAGAAAGGAAAAGGACCCAGTAACAGCCTCTTTTAAAACAAGTAATTAATCTGACAGACAAAAATGTCATCATCAGATTTGAATTTCTTTGGCTTGTCGTTGGTACTAGAGTATAGAAAATATTAAAGTTGATAAAGCCCATTAAATGGGATGAAATTACTGCCTGCATTAGTTGTGCTTCATGAGATACAGACTGCATTCCGAAAATCAAAGAATTGAAACTTTTTTAAATTTACTCTGTAGTAACTGTTGCCAAAAAATTATGGTGGAACAAAAATGAAAACAACAACAATGACTTGTGTTTAGATATTTGATCTCAAAACTAATAAAACCTTTGACACCAAAGAACTTGAAAAGAAATTTACACTCCCTTTTCTCTTTTGTGACATTTTTTGAAATGCTTAAGTAATTTAACATATAACATTGTAATCATTTACTGATTACAGTATTATGTAATTCAACATTGCAAAAATTACAGTATTATTAGCTAGGTAAAAGCATGTAAATTACTGTTGCCTACCTACAAATTGGATATAGGCATTGTAGCAGGGCTGTCATTGGTAGATTTTAAGCTACGCTTAAAATATTTAATTCAATTAGTACTATCATTGTGTATTGTTGTCTGACTTCCCTGACTTGATATCATATTCGGGTTAATTATCGTAAATAGAGGTATAAGTAGTTACGAACAATCAGAGACTTTCATTCAATGTTTTATTCTGTACTGTTGATAATCTTTTCGTATTTCTTCATAAAGACTCAGTGAAATCATGATCTTTGGCCACGAAAACAAATCAATTACGCATTGCTCCATTATGGAAAGAAACCAAGAAAGTTCCCTACCTACAGATTTTTGCCCCCTCAAACCACTCCTGAACGCGAGCATTGTGTCGCCTTCCCCACACTCAGCAGACTTCACTGAGCTGCAACACCTTTTAGCTCAGGCTAAAGAGGAGAACCAGGTTCTTGAGCAGATGGTCCAGTGGGAAAAAATGTGGCAGGAATTGGAAACCCTTCACCTGCAAAATGCCAAACTCGAGAGAAAATGCATCCCGCCCAACAATAGCAGTGGTACCAAACATAAGCAACATCTCACAACCGTTTGCGATCTTCGTTCAAGCGAGATTCTTACTGCTCAAGTGGAGCCAACAATAGCTCAGCGGGGGAAACTAGTAGTGATGAGAGTGATGAGGACTCTAACACTGTTCATAAGGCAAATGGTAAGCAACATGGTTTGTAGTCGGGTAAGGTGAGCTAATTAACCAGTCAAGTGATACACCCGCAGTTATGGCCCCACAGCCATTTAAGTCTCGCTTATGTCTCTATGGACAAAAAATGTGATGACTTGACTGGGATTTTACAACTCCCTACCTTATCGTCACAGGAACTTCGTGCCCACATTAATCATTTTTCCTCGTTGATGTACCTCAGGCCACCCAGTTTACCTGGTTGTTGAAATTGAGTGTGGTTGGGCCAGTTTCGGCAACTCCTTTACCTACTTAGAGTCAAGGCTGTTACAGTCATCGTCATGGCCACTTTGCATTGTGTTCCGACAGTGCTCAATGGGCCATTTTGTTCTGCCGTGATTTTCAGCACAGAGAGTGTAAAGTTAACCAAGATCATTATGGCACTCTTCGGGGAGAAAGAAAATAGTTGCAACACATTTGCGCTCGCTGTTGGGTGGAATCACGAACAGTGAGTCATCATACCGAATTCTCGAGAGAGTGTCCTTTGAGAGGTCAAAAGAATTTATTGGTTTGTACGTCTGACACCACTGTGCCCTGACTACGTCTCTTATTTTTCTGACTTTGGTTCAGTTTTTGAGTTTTCTGTGCCGGAATTTCATCTTGACTCTAGACTTAATTAGATTTTCAAGACTCTAGACAATGCAATGTAAGAATTCTTTATTGAATAAATGTAAATAAAATAAATAAATAAATGTAAAAAGAAACACACCCAGAAACACTTGTCTGGACTTACAATTTCATTAGAGTTATTACTGTGAAAACTAATTGCAAACTATGACAAGCATATAAAAAACAGTTAGATAAAGTTAAAAAGGCATCTGATACAAAACAGCGTTTATAATGTTCAGTTCTCACATGTGGCAGAATGTAAGGGTGTCCCCTTTTCCTAAGGCTTCTTGGTCTGTGGGGTGGAAGCAGTTTGTGAAGGGGACAAGTACTATTAGTAGTTATCTTATCCCATAGTAGCCTATCTTTGGCTCTAATTACTTCAGTTATGGGTGTATATTTGCTGTTATAGCCATAACGTAGAGCCCACTTGCAAAACCTATCGATTTGGGAGAGATATTTTCTATAGTAGGCACAAGCCCACATCTCAATCGCATAGGTGAAAAGTGACATTATGAGACTGTCAAACAGCAGTGTAAGCTCTTGTAGTGAGTAGCCATGGTATTTACAAACTCTAAGGATGTATAGTCTAGGGCTCCCTTTGCTCTGCATGCATGAACAGTTTTTCTTGACTCAAGTCTTGATGGGATGGACGCCTTTTTCTTCCGTTATTGTATTGTCTCGAGACTCTAGACATTGCGTGCAAGATCAGTGTTTTCCTAATAGCAGGGCCGTCATCAAGGGACACAACCGATAACACCCAGTATTGCTGTTTAGTTAAAAGGTAAACCTAAGAAATGTTTTAGGGTATCATAACAATGATTTTGTATAGCGTACCTGGTACCTGTATCTTTCATTGCATTTGACTGTCCAGTAGTAAAATGGGAGGTCATCTCCAATCCTCTTAGTAAACTCCCTTATGGAATAAATAATAATATTAGTCCTATATATAACAAAATACTTGGTTGTCCACACACTTATTTGTCATTTAATCCGTGCACAATCATGCAGGTGTCCAGTTATAGGTATATCCATTTTGAACTTTTTGTAATTGGATACCAATGTGATTTGCCCATCAATAATGAGGGCAACGCTTTATAAAAATCAACTATGGTCATTTGGACAGGAAAAGTAAAATTCTCAAACTTTCTCAGGTGAATGGTCTGTATGAGTGATTCACCAAATGTTACTTTCAGTTCAATTTAATTGATATTTTAGCACTGGGTGACCATCTTGGTTTTGCTCCTCTGAGAGGCTACTTGTTTTGGGGCAAAATTCATGTGTCTTGTTACATTGAGAGGCTGTTCTAGGAATTTGAAAGAATCTGATTTTTTTTTTTCAGAATTTTAAATTTCTTCCTTTTTACTTCCTTCCATGAAGCGCCCTAAAAGATGAAACTTACAGGAAAATACCGCCAAAATTATATTACTTGATTGAGATCCCAAAACTACACTGCACTTAAAAAGCAATTACAATGTACACCCATAAAATATCTTAAGTAGCAAAGGGGGCTCATCTGAGCAGTAACGAATCAGAGCATGACCAATCAGATTGCAGGATTTGGCCATGTGACCATTGAAGATGGCACTGACTGATGATGTCACAGTTTTATGCCCAAATAAGGAAAACCAGAACTGAAAATTTCAATTTTTTTTTAAGAATAATTGCATAAATTAATTTTACAATTCTACTAAGTGTCCTTTGTGTATCTGTAAAGAGTTCGGGTCAACGACGCATTTTCGAAGACGAGTCCATAGCGTTTCATGCATACGATGACTTTGAGATGTTTGAGCCAAGTGTTCACGTAGTCTGTGAAGAGACCTTTGACGTGTTGTTCTGGTGGGAAATACCAGACTTCGTGAATTTTTGATGATGCGGTATCCTACTTAGATGGCTTTCACAAATTCTGGTGTGCACCAGGTACCATGTAATTGTCATTGTTCGGGAGTGTGGGAACAACAATGTGATTTGTCCAATAGCTTTTTGGGCATTTCATCTTTGACACAGCTCTTGCAGAGTGGAATGGTGAGTTTGCCACAGTGTCTGTACAGCAGGACGGAATGGTACATGTACAATTCGTAGGGAGGAAGAACGTCGACTTTGGCCATTCCGAAGTAATGATGGATATCTTGATCTTCTAGGTCGATGATGATGTCTGGATGTTCTGTGGGGTATTCACGGTTTTTGTTGACCCACGGGTAGAGAGAGGTGATGTCAGAGTAATGGATTTTTTCTTCCAGTGCTGTGGTGTAGTGGAGTTTGACAGCATTGGTTCTGCCTCCGAAGAATGCATCTGTGGGTTGCAGTGGCTCTGTTATTTCAAACGCGCTGAGAAATTGTTGTAGGTCTTGATTAGTTTTGACCTCGGTGTCTCAGTCACATCCCCATTGTACTTTGACATTGTAACTGCATTTTTTGAGCAGTTCGTGTTTTTGTAGTTTACTCTCGTACACTTCTTCCATGGTTCGATCAGCATGAGCAATGGGAAACCTGTCTCAGTTTTTTGGAAAACAGCATGGACACCTGTGCCACAGACAGCCATGGAACTCATACACGGTGGGACAATGAGTGATTGGATCACAAGGGTCAAATCCATCCATGAGATGGTTGGCGATACATACTTCACCTCTGTTTCGTACAGTGAGTGGTAGGGAAGTTTGATGTGCGCACCAAGCGAGCCACTTGAGAGCTTTGATGGACTGATTAGAACGTGAACCGTGCCATCCTCAAGGTGGTTGGGAGGCAATGGTGTTGATGGGTATGGGTTTTTTTGCGGCAGAAGCGATTGCAAACGGAAGAAATGGTGACACACTTCAATGGGGTCAAAGTCTGCATGTTGCCTGAACTCTTCACAAAACTTTCTTCATCCGGCTTTGAGGAGTTTGACATCGGATTTGCAATAGGCTTGCATTTCTCGTTGCATGACAAAGTGGTAATTGTCATCAACCTTCTCTTGATACCAACATTCGAATTCAGCTTTCTTTTAGGCAGACATGCCATCTGGATCATACATTTCTTTGGGTGGCATGGGTCCTTCGTAATGTTGGTTTTCTTGCATGTTGAATTTGTGAGGGAAGAAACATTACACAGTTCAGTGATTCTGAAGGTGCGGGGAAATTGGCCAGAGGAAACGGCAGGAAACACAGGGAGTCTTTGAAAGTCAGTCTGTCTGATCTGAGAGACAGTATATTGGTTCCCACGATGATTTGATCCATGACTTCTTGACGTTTGGTGTAACAGTGTTGTAGAATGAACATGCCATCATACCCTTTCAGATCATGGAATATGACAATGACATCTTGGTCGGCACCGTCCATATCCACGACAAGGGATTCAAGATGGTCAAACATGTCAGCTGTGCAGTCGGGACCGTAAAAGAAATGAGTATCATTGCTTTCATCATCTTCTAGACATAGCAGGATGGGTGTTTGATTGCCCTCTTCGTCTTCTTCTTCGACTGAACTCTTAAGTGTTGTACCCTAGATTACAATCATTGCAGAAGATCGGCTGAGGAAACCTTTGAATGAATTGCAACCGTCATAGTGTTCTCCCTCTTTGATGAGTTGTATGATCTTGTCTGACGGAGTATCAACATGTGCGGTGGATCAATGGAGATCACTTTGAGTTGGTAACCCGGTAAAGCAGCCTGAAATTGTTGAAGTTCATGTATATTGCGCACGGACCTATAAGAACTCCAGCAGCACGATGGAGTGCTTGGGCTTCTCATTGTTGGACGGGAAGACCCTGTTTGAGGTTGTGGTAGTGATGATCTTGAGTATTGTTGCCGGCATTCACGTATACATGTACTTTCATTGTCACAATAGCTCTGGCACAACACAAGTCATCTTTGTTTTTGATGGTGACACGTGACTTTTTAGTGATGCCATGGATGGCTGTGTCACTGGGTTTATATTGTTTTCCATGACTGCGTCAGGGACCTGGAGTGCGTATAAAAGTGGTTTCCATGGTAAAAGTGTTGTCAGGGCTGAATTCTTCATTGAGTTGAGCTTGGCTGTGAGTGCTTGTAGGTAAGTTTCTAAACCTTCACTACCGTCCTCAAATTTGCGTACAGTGAAGGTAGTGGATTGGAAAACATGTGTGAAGTTGTTGGACTGCATGGTGAAATGTACAGTGGAATTGGGTATCAGGGTGTTGCCAGCCTTGATTTGTCATTCAATGGCTCGTTGAAGGGCATTGGTCACTTCGGTCCCGCGATCATCTTTGTTCGTGGCATCATGGTGCTGTTGAAGAGTGGCTTCGAATCATTGTTTGGTGAGCATGTTTTTCGAGTTTCGTCGTGCTCCCACAGCACGCAATTGAAAATCGAGGAGAGGGCCTTTTTTTGTGACACCTCCTCCTGTCATGATGGCATCTAGGGATGGATCAAATATCCATTCGTGATCATCGGAGAATGCTTCTTCTTTGTTGCGTTTTTTTTGCATAGGAATCTAGTATGGCGTTAATGACAGGGTCAAAGATCCAGTCATCATCATCAAAGTCCTGGAGAAAAAATTCAAAGAATTACTTTGTGATGATGACTCACAACGTTTTTGGCGCATTCAAAGTGTCTTGAAATGGTATGTGGGTGATGTTCTAGGAGACCCAGAACAGTACTGAACTCATGGATGGTTTGAGGAGGTTGGTCAGTGAGACTAATTTGATAATCAAATTCATCTTGTGGATCGATGTGTTCAACTTTGTGTTTTCCATACATGGTATGGTATGGTATGGTATGGTATGGTATTTATTTTAAAGTCGCTAACGTAGGGAGTGGTTGCCCAATCTCCCG
>OMLO01002796.1_pt1 | contig 14261 bp, 12 predicted proteins | sample 1674811 | NCBI WGS metagenome assembly OMLO01 (sample SAMN06265003, study PRJEB25207) | coral metagenome | isolation source: Coral host | place: Mexico:La Bocana,Puerto Morelos, Mexico | collected 2008-11-13
CGTCGTGACAACCAAAAATCGGATTTCAGGGTTAAAAAACGCCATTCTTGTGAAAAATATGGTAGTGAAAGGGTTAAGTTCAAATGCAAAAAAACAGAAATTTAGCTTTGCTTGAATTGAGTCCGACAGGACATTGAGAGATGGTGTTGATTTATGCGTTGAACAATCAAACTTACTCATGCACTTCCTGAGAACGGAAAAATGTATCTACATTTTAGAGACATCTGGCTCGTGTAATAGTGTGTCTTGTAACTCCTAAAAGGCGTTCATCAGCTTCACAACAGCTATCGCTAACATCACAATCCTTTCTTCATTTCCAGGATTATTAACATTATTGGTGGATTTTTTTCTTCAGCTAGCATGGGTTTTATCCTTTGCAATGTTTTCATCTCTTCCTGAATTATCCCTCGGTGTGGTTGTGTTTTGGATAAACTCGACTTAAAGTGGGACCTGGACGTGGGAGGTGGGGACTAGTAGTTTTGAAGGTATGATTTGGCAGCATATCCAACTCATCCTGTCTTTTTAAATAGAGCTCTGGATGGTTCTCTTTCAAGTTTGTTGCTGGCATGAAAGGAACATATTGGAACAAGTCTTATCCTTTACATTCTACCATGCAAACCATCGGTACTTGCTTCACTTGATAACTCTGCCGTTTTTACTTTCAGCTTGCTGCTCACAAATCTAAGAATTGCACCAATTAAACTGATGTGTGCTTGTTTTTGACAACCATATGCTCGTACAAGGCATATATTTGATCATATCGGGTGTGGATTTATTATTTATTATTGACGTGGATTTGATAATAGGTGGATTTGATTCTTTTAAAGGTTGATATGCACACAAATGCTCATATTTCTGAAACAACTCATTACATTTCTTCTCGCTTTCCATAGCTCTGGTTTAACCCCAGCGAGCAGGGGATTCGACGTACACAGTACCTCTCCTCACCCTTAGAATTACACCGACACGTCTAGCGTTTTTGTGATGTTTCTGCACTTGAATATGCTGTTCGAGCCCGATCGCGTTTTGGGAGGCCAATTAGGCTCCGATGGTGGTGCGTATTTTCAGGTTCAGATCTTTAAGTTGTTCCCTGTAGTTTTTTTTCTCGTGTGGTTTTTGTTAGATTTTTCTTGTTTAGTTTCTTGTATCATGTGACCCGCATATGCCATATTTGGTGTATACACGTGGCCATGCTGGTTTTGATTAAAAAGTGTGTTCCGCCATCTTTGTTGAGATTATTTGGGTGCTCCGCTTTATTGCGGATATACCACAGCTTTTAGTTGCTTTTTGATGTTACCTCTAACTATAAATGACATAATGGTGATTTACAATTGGTGGCTTTACTTTTTCACATTTAGTTATCGTTGAATTTTCCGGCTCCAAAACACAGGCTCCGATGGTGGTGTGTATTTTCAGGTTCATATCTTTAAGTTGTTCCCTCACAGCATCTGCTGAGGCTTACGGTATTTACGTGGTAATAATTGCTGCAACCGCGTCATCTGTACCTTTAGATGGTCACAGAAGCTGCTGCTGGTGACAAACCCTTCAGTCAACGAAACGTTTGATGGTAGAGTAACAGTGTGTGTGGGGTAATTCAAGCGAGGAATACCGTCTGCAAATGGTCACATTCGTCTTAAGAATGAAGTCATGAATACTCTAAAACGCCGACTTTTATGGTTCGTTTCTATCGTTTTATATTGTTTGCATATACACATCAGAATTCGAGATGTTGCGCATTGGAGAGGGCTGGGTGTTCGCTCCATACACACCTGAAGCTGAGATTTCTTTTCTTTTTTCTTTCTTTTTTTCTTAACGCATTTTTTGGGGTTTTTTTTTGGTTATCCAAAAAGGAAGTGTTGCCTTTCCGATGCTCGTCTTTAAAAATCATGGATGACTTTGAATCATTGAAAATTCGTTTAGTCCATCCATCGATTTCGACCTCAAAATATGCTAGCCTTTCTGGAGCCCTGAATTATCAGTATCAGTAGATAGGATTGTCTCCCAACTTTAGGCAATCTGCGTATTTTGGTCAAAACTGGACGCAATTCAGCTCCATTGAATAGTGCTTAATTGGTTTAACGGTGGGAGCCTTAAGTTAAAAACATATACTATCGACACCACCTCCGCAAAAACATGCACATGCATGCAAAAAGCGAGTAATGTTCGCGGCCGAACTGGGGTACCATGCCAAAAATGAGTTTAAGAGTGGAGGGACTACCTTAAGTATATATGGCCTCTATTTAGATGAACCCCCTTACCTTCTTCTTCTCTTCGTTCACAATAATTTCCAGAACCACTTTTCACTTGAGGTGGTCCTGTATGCGAGGTAAAACAGGCTAAAATATTTGAGATTCCGAAAAGATACCAGTGGTAATCAGTTCGAAGGGATTACCTTGAAATATATATATATAGCTTTTATAGGAGGCCTCTATGAGGTAAATAAGGCCTCTAAGGGAGATCATCTCTCTTGATCATCTATTGGTTCACAGTAATTTACAGAAACAAATTTCCAGTTAAAGTGGTACTTTATGCGAGATAAAAACGATAAAACCATTTTCAATTCAAAAAAGATAGCAGTGTCAATTAGTTTTGCCAAATTAATTTACAAAATTCATTTGGCATTCAGTGCGATCCCCGTTGTTAGAGACACAGACACTTCTGAATAGTATCGTGGGTTCGTATTGCTATGTATTGCTACTTTGTATGTGGTTTCACGTCAGCGTAACCATTCTTCGCACAGGGAACTAAAGCACAAGAACATAGTTACCTTCCATGGAGTGGCCATGAAGGTTAAAGACCACAAACTGCTTTCCTTGGAACTGGTTTTTGAGTTATGCATTGGAAGTCTCAAGAACCACATCTTTCGAAATGAACGCCATACTCCTTGGAAGACGCTAGAGGCAGTTACCAACGCATTCAAATGGACCAAGCAGATCTTGGATGCACTGGAGTTCATTCATGGCAAAAACATCGTTCACAGGGATCTCAAGCTGGACAATATTCTGGTAAGTTAAATAACGAGTTTTCGGGCTACGGGATATTTAGGTTTTTGTTTGGCGGGGATCAATGGGATATGGGATATTTAGATCAGATAAAACAGGATATTAAGTATAAATAACATTAATTTTTACAATTAGAATTAACGGAATACGGGATATTTAGCCCAAAAAATTAACGTCAGTTACTCAGACCAGTACTTCTCCGCGTCTCTTTGAATCGTCCGTCGGTTGCTTTAGCCAAGGTATAACCCTCTACAAAAAAGTATAGCTAAAGCTAACAATACTTTTTTTTACAAATTTTAGGTAAAACCATTAGGACCTGATCAATTATTATTTACACACATTGCATCGCTCATCCAGTAAAATTATTCCAGCTTCATCTTACCTATGTTCGCTTTTAAAATGTTATGCAGGTAGCCCACCTTAACTTGCTGAGGTGCCTCTTCCATAATTTTGGATCGAGATATCTGATATTCAGTGTTTCCCATATGTTACAGTACAGCTACAGTCACAGGTTGGGTAGACCAAAGTCAGAATCTATTGTTTCGGATCCTCACCCTTATTTTTTGCTGAATTTTGCCGCCTTTTTGCTACCACCACCTCGTTTGGATCAAACTGAAAAGTCCACATCATCGATAAAACAATTATACCATTCCCCACTGCTGAATACCAGATAATTGAAGCAGCCTTTAAGTTGACATTGAATATGCCTAAACCACCACAGTGGTTAAAGTTGAATTATATAGAACTTAAACTTGTCTGAAACATGATAAAGTACCGTATTAAGATTCCATTAGTACAACTTCACCTCGTACACTAATTGATATTGATATTGAAACACGCTTTTTACTGATTATAGTTTTATTTAATTTACAGATTTCACAGAGCGACGACATCAAAGTGGCAGACATGGGTTTAGCCAAACGTAAACAAGAAATCACAGGAACCGTATGTGGGACAAAGCCGTACATGGCACCAGAAGTACTCGAAGGAGAAGACTACGACACGAAGGTCGACATCTACAGCTTCGGTCTGGTTATGTGGGAGATGTGGTACGGTAAATACGTTTTTTCCGAACTAAGCCAGGCCGTCTTCCTTCGACGAATTAGAAAGGGGGAATGTCAGCCTCACACCCCAACGAGCGACGGGAAATTCAATCCCAATCCACCTCCAGCACAGTGGACCGAACTGATGACATCCTGTTGGCAAGCCGAACCACGCCAGAGGAAGACGGCAGCGGAATGTATTTCTTGTATAAAAAGTAAAACCTAGCTTAAAGGTATTTTTGTTTCAACAAATACAGTAATTGCATATCGTCTAATCAAATAGGTTTTTACCATGTTTATAGCTGTAGGGTGTAGTAGATTACATTAAACATTTAAAAAAGCAGCAAACTGCCACTTCTCACTTGGTACTTAAATTTTTTTCAGTGAATCTGCTGCTCAGGTAAGCAACGCAAAAAATGGTCAGTTCTACAACTTTGTACCTTATTGTCGGTTTGCATGTGACGTCATCATAATTACCAATTCTTCTTAAGTTTTAGTTTTAGCAGATATAGGAGCCTCTAAGAACGTAACGTTTTACATTGTTGAAGGTCGACAGGGTTCTTCGTTTTCTTATATAGGATATTTGAATTTCCAAGTTTATGCGTTGCGCGACATTAAAGTATCGAGCAGACAACTGCCCTCACAACAGCCGCCGTACAACAACAACCATCCATTTATTTGCCAAATAAGAAAAAAAGTTCCAAAGTACGTGATAAATTAATACGATCAGGCAATAAAATACTCAGAATAGTATGTTAAGCTAACCGAGCTGTGTAGTTTCAATAGTTTATGAGCTTGCATTTTCTGGGTTGTCAACACACAGACAGCTAATAAAGTAGATAACAAGATAAGAAGGTAATGAATAAAATAGATAAATCTTATTAATGTAAAGGAAATACATTTAGGAAAAAATGAAGAAATGAGGAAAAAACCGTACCACAGTAGTATAGTATTTATCAATTCTTGTGTTTTGAACCGTGATAAGCTAAGAATAAATTGACAACACTAAGCTATCATTAAACGTAGGTGATAAGAATTTTTCATCATTGCTTGCCTAAATAAACGCAAAATTGCCATTTTTTCAATTTTTCAATCAAATTATTCCAAACCGAAGGACACGAGAAGTGTAAATTAAATTTACCGTAGTTAGTTCTAACAGGATCGATATAATAAGTTGATTTTGATGCTAATCTAGTATTATAATTCTGTTTAGGTGAAATACACAAAAATAAATTGTCAAAAGCCTTAGGTAGTAAATTATGATGATACTGAAACATGAAAATGGTAGTATGAATAGTCACAAGATCCATTAATTTGATTAATCCTGACTGTGAAAACAGAGGGTTGGAGTGAGCATCTCAATCAGAAAATTTCTTATTCAGTTCGTGCTCCTTTTTCTGCAAAACTGCAACAAGTTTAAAGTTGTGGTATAAGTGTTTCCACATAACATTTTATATTTTATACAATTCTTTCACACTTTCAGAAGGACTACTGAGATAATAAAGCGTTCAGTTACCTGATTAGAATTTAAAGTACTTATAATGTCTAAAATTTCAAGGTTAGTAACGGGTGAGAGAGAAAGAAACTTGGGCTATGGGTATTGTCAAGGTAAAGCTTTCCCAGTCCCACAACTAGGAATTTCCGATGCTAACCTTGGGCCAATGGTTGCAAAATAATCATTAATCATTTGCTATTAATCTAACATCAGTAATCTCTTGATTTGCTTTAATGAGTTTATTGAATGAATCTTGTCTTAAGTGGTAGAAGTTGCCTTAGATCCTTCCAAATAGCTGGTGTACTTCAAATAGCTGATTTACGTTTTGAGTTTCACTGAGAACAAGTTCTCACTGGAGTGAGGTAATTCATTTAAAAGAGCTTCCTCATTCAAGCTTAAAGAGTCCTCCGTTTTGTAAGAACCTCGCTTCGCTCGGTCCGTAACCTCGGGCCCATATTAACCGAGCGCGAGGGCCGTACTGAGGAATATTGGCCCGAGGCCGTGGCAGTACGGGTCCGTACAAGAACGGCCGAGGACCAATATTCCAGAGTATGACATGAACCAGTTTACTAAATGGCACTCGAGCCATGCTTGCAATGAATTTACCGGATTTCGAAAATAAACGGCGTACGGCGATATGTATGGCAAAATCCCAACCAAGTCCTTGATGATTGCAAACGAAAACAAGGTTTTGCGGACAAACTAGAGGCTCTAGGTGTTAAATGCGTTTGCTTAATAATGATGAACTACTGAGTGGAGTCCAATTCGGTCTGTAAGCGTACGAGTGATACACAAACTCGGACAGTCCGATTTGTCAATTACGATTATGATTACAAACAGAACTGGACAACACGATATCCTGTTACCCGTTAAACATAAAAATTACAATTTCTCAAAAAGTGAAAGTTTTATTTAAAAATAGCTTCAAATAGTCATTTTTAAATATCATAATTAAATATATGGAGAATAGATTGAGAATGACTGTGAAGTTTCCTTGGAAACAGTTACCAGAGATGAACTCTCAATTTCCTCAATTTTAGAAAGTCACTAACTTGAATTGATTACTATAGTGACTGTCATCATCGTTGTGATTGGTGAATCTAAATGCACTGAAGGACTTAAAATGATTGGCGCAAGTAACTGTCCGATTAAAACCAATTGTCTGATTACACTTTCTAGTTACACTGTCAGATTACAACATTGCAGAATAATTGGTTCAAAACAGAGCACTTAATGTATCAATCGAATTTGCGTAAGTTGTAATTGTGATTTATAGAATAGAATCTGTTGCCTGGACAATAATCACTTATTGAGTAACTTCACCATATGGTATCCTAATTTGTGTATGGTGTAAAAGAAATTAGTTTTGAACAAAGAATTAATAACACGTAGTGACAGTTTTCATCTAGTACAGGTCTGACTGGTATTGAATCAAAGGCATCCTGTGGTATGCTCGTGGAGTAAGATACTGTGTTAGAGATCTGATATAGCGGATTATCAAGCCTATGTAATACATTTTTCTGTTGAATGATTAAATTCGTGTCTCGTAGTTTTTTTTTTTTTTTTTTTTTTTTTTTTTTTTTTTTTTTTTTTTTTTATCTTGACTGTTGCTCATTGATTAATATACGAACAGGAGTTCAGAAAGTACTAAAGTAGAAGAGTAGTTTATTCAATACTGCAATAGCAAGTAACAGTTTATTAGCAATAACTGTAAAGGTACATTTCTTCATAAACGCAACTGTACTGCACAATTGAATACCGGTGCCTACATACTATTGTACTTTGAAGTATCAATGAAAACAGGACAGAATAAAGTTTGTTTGTCCCTTGAACGTGCTTCATCCTCTTTATATGTTAACGTCAATGTTGGTATTCAATGAATCGAACTGTAACAGTAAAAATCAAAGTTTTCTTGATTGGTCTTCTTTTGTTGTTGTTTTGAACACAACAGCAACGAACATTTTAATTTTATTGGTGAGACACTATTGATGGGAACTGTAACAGGAAATATCAAAGTTGTGTTTTACACTATCAATTGGAAGTGTAACAGAAAAGATTAAAGTTTGTGTGTCCTTTAATGCTCCACTGCTTGTTGGTCTTTGTATTTAGTTAACTCTATTGGATTTTAGTGGTTTGTCCTTTGTTTTCTTGATGGTGTTACTGTTCTTTTGTCTTGGTGCACTTTGTTTATTGATTAGTCCTTGCTCAGATTCCTGTGGTTGCTCCTGGTTGCTGATATTGGGTATGGATTGCAATAGCTGTTCATCTGTTACTTTATCCTGAGGGTGCTGTGAAAGTTGGAAGTCTACATTTTCGATTAGCAGCATTTTTTTAATCAGGGTGTCTGTGTCTTGTTTAAAAGTGTATATATCTTCAGATAGGAATGCGCTTATTATTTTGGGGAAACCAGTTACCTTTTATATTGTGTCACCTTTCTCTAAGTGGAAGTTTACGCTCATTTCATAGGAACATTGCTTCAACAGCATTGCCCTGTTGCAGCTTTGACAGTGGATTACTCGTGATCCTGCTGTGTTGTTAGTGATCTTTCTTGAACAATCTTTGTTGTTGCAAACTGGGTAGGCGTTTATAGGTACATTCATTATGCTTGGGCAGCACAGCCATTGGGTGTTGTCTTTGGTTATGGTACCCTGAGGTACGTCTTGTGAATCAGCATTTATAATCTGTGTTGTCTTGGTTGTAGACAGACACTTGCCTTTATAATATCTCAGTTTGGTGTCTGTTATGGTATAAAATTTATTTTCAACCAGTTTCTTGATATGATCTTGCCATACAGGCGATTTGATTGTGCCAGTGCTATCGCAGAGAAGCGCATTTCTCACTTCGCGATAACATCTCGGTACCTGGACGCCAGAGAGCTCCGGTAGTTGACTGAACCACTCTTTACACCTCTTTTCCAACTCAACAGGAAACTCCTCGTCCCAACCCAATCCGAGAAGCCACGTTTCCTGCAAGGCCATCCTTTCCAACATCTGCGCCAACATCTGCAGTGGGTCAAAAAGTGTTGCAAGCTTCTTAAGGAACCCTCGCTTTGTGTACTCTATGACCCTTGATGGACTCAATTTGAAGGTAAGCATGTCCGTCTCAGCATTCCATTGGACTCCTAAAGCTTTCATGCTGGGTAACGAAGACCCTTCAATCTTAACATTGGCCACGCGATCTTCTAGGACATTAGACCCGGTTACTGCACCATCGCCGTATCTTGAACCCTGCCTTGCCAAGTAACTCAATTAGCTGGTCACGAGACTTTATTACTTCATCATCCGTCTCCAATGAGGTCATGATGTCATTCATATACATCTGAAGAAGGATGATAGCAACTGCTAACGGATAGTCGCCATTGTTAACATCTGCATGCTGTCGAACAATGTACTGTGCGAGGTAAGGTGATGCACGGTCACCAAACATCAATCACATTGTTTCATAGACTTCAGGAGGTCTTGCAAGGTCTAATCCCCTCCACAGGAAGCGGTGGTACCGCCTGTCTTACTTCGCCATAACAACTTGGGAGAACATCTCCGTCAGATCTGCTAGGATTACAGCGGAAGCGCAGCAATAGATCAAAAACGTCCTGTTGCAGCTTTGGTCCAGGCAACATGGTATTATCAAGGCTAATTCCTCCATATCGTGCTGCTGAGTCATAACCTATTCTCACTTTAGTCGTCTCTTTATCTTCCCTCACAACAGGGAAATGGGGAAGGTACCAACTCATCAATTTCTCCGGGCTCCAACTTCCTTATGTACCCCTTGGCTACGTTTGCCTCCATCACTTCACAGTATTTCATGGCGACATCTGGCCTTCGATGAAGGTGCTTCTCAAGGGAGTAGAGTCGGTCTTCGGCACTCTTCCTATTACAATACAACGGCGGCTTGTCATCAATCCAAGGGATTGCCACTTCATATCGGCCATTGGTGTAATGCCGTTTCTGCCATTTTTCGTGCAGCAAGCGTTTCTTCGGTTTTGAAAGGCTTGTTCTGGTCTGTGATGCCCATCACCTCTTCATCCCATATAGGAAAGGCATAGGAAAGCATTTGCTTTAATCCTGATTCCATTTCTCCCTTCCAGGATTACTGGTACCATCTTATAGGGCGTGGCATGCTCACACGCTTCTCAATCACTCCACAGGTTGCATAGGCTGTAGGTGTTTCAGCTGCTGGTGTTTCTTCTGCAGTAGCTTGTGGTGGATGAAATGTCCCCGCTGACGGATTTAAGCCTCGTGTTTCTATGGCTGTGTGCAATTGTAGGTGGTGCCTTCGTTCACATCCTTCCACCGGACAAGTCCCTTTCAGTGAACAACGCCCGATCCGGTGGTTCCTTTTAAGGCATCGATAGCACAAGCCGAACTTCTTCGCTAACTCCCAGCGATCGTTCACTGCTGCCTTCTTCCAAGTTTCGAACAACGAGATCCCATGGTCTCCGTTGCAAATGATACATTCTGTCTTGGCCCCTGAAGCTGCGAACGTGTTGTTAGGAGGGTCTTTCTGTTTCTTGGACCACTTTGATCTGTTTACATATGGTCTGGACTTTCCACCATCTTGTTTAGAGTCTTCCGTTTTGAAACAACCAAACGCCATTTCTTTGACTTGGACCTCTGTTTCCATCCACTTATCCAGGTCTGTGAGGTCAACCTCCTTTGGCTGTAGCTCAAGCTTTTTCCTGCTCCACCTTTCACAAATTGCTGGAGGTAGTTTTCCCATGACATGTTGCATGTTGGCTGTTGCCTGCGAGTCTGCTCCATGACCATAAGTTTTTAATGTCCTCACAAGGTTGTGCAAGGTGTCAACAAATGACCTCAGACTCGTGCTTTCATCTTTGAGTGCTGGCATTTCCAACCGCTTGCTAATTAAGAGCTTTGAAATGTGTCCTGGCTTTCCGAACCAACAAGTCAGCTCCTTTATAGCTTCGTCATACATTGTCCCATCAAAACACATTCCTGTGATGGCTTTCTCTGCCGTTCCCCTTACTGATGCCTTAAGATAGATCATCTTTTGTGTTTTGGAAAGTTGCTGGTCGTGTACCAGTGCTTTGAACATTCCATACCAATTTGGCCAATCACATGGATCCCCATTGAATACAGGTAAATTAAGTGAGAAGGAAAGAAACCAATGCTGACCTTGGGATACTCGACTTTGTCACGTCCACCACTATTTCCTTGTTCTCTGTTTGCTTGGGAGGGTTACTCAATTCATCTGGTTCTTCCTTGGGGCTCACATCAGCTAGCCACTCCTTAACTTTCTGTGTAGTGAACTTAGTATCCTTTTTAGAGGGGTGTACTTTTTTTAGTTTGGGTCATTGGCTTAACAATCTTTATTTTGTCTGATCTTTCTGCTACCGAGGCATCATCTTCAAAATCTTTGAAGTATTCGACAATGTCATCCTCATCTATCTCTTCCCTTAGGAGCAGTGCTTCTTTTTCTTTCCTATCTGCTTCCTGTTTTGCTTCTTTGATTGTTGATTGTGCATCGAGCTGGACGTTTTGTGCTGCAATTTTAGCCTCTAACTGAGCTTTTTCCTTTAGCTGCTCCACTTTCAATTTAGCGAGATCAGCTTCCCTTGCGGCTGCTTTTGCACGTTTGCCGGACGAGGAAGAAGTTGTCCTCCTTAGCTTGCTACCACTCTCTTTGCACCTCTTAAGGCCAACGCTAGTGACTTTGCTACTCTTATCACCAACGCTAGTGACTGAAGCAATATCACTTTGGTCAGCCTGCTTAGATTTCTCGGCTGCTATTGGGGCATTTAACTCAGATCCCCCACTATCTATTTTGTCTTCCTGATAATCGACAGCTCTACAGATAAGTTCTTCTACAACTGCTTGGGATTCTAGCAGCCATGTGTCGGCGTTTTGCATTTTCTCGTCATTACTGCACAAAGTTTCAAATTCTTTATGGTTCTCTATCAATTGATCCCATGCTCTATTAAGCTGAGTAGGTGCAAGTTCAATCAACTCCAGCTCCATCACTTAAAAATAATTTCAGAGGTTCATGTTTGGTCTTGATAGAATGCAGTACGTGGTAAAAAAAATTATCCGTTGTTTTTTATTTAAGGAGCGCACAAGTTTCCTGTAATCACTATCAGTTATTCTATTCTGTTGCAGTTCTTCATCATTTGACCTTGGCATTAAAAATCTCGCATTGAATATTCCTTACTACTACCTGGGTCAAAACAGCCAAATAGTTCACTTGGTTTCGTCTTACAAGCAAGATCTTGGTCATTTATATTTATTTTGATGTTGTATTTCATCAACAGCTGCATCAAGGACATTTGAGTGATTCTCATAATTCTTTTTGTTTTTATTTGCTATATATTCCACTTGCTTGTACCTTTCTTGATAAGAAAGGGAACTTCCAGGTAAATCTTTACGTCCATTTCTCCAAGGGTAATACAACATGAGTTGCTCATGATAATAGTTTTCAGGGTCTTTGTTCACCTCCCATATTATATTCAACTGATGCTTCTAAATGTTCATCAATGATTAGAGGGTCATCATCAGTGTTTACATGAAGATCATTTTCAGGAAGATATCCATCCTGAAGATTTGAAGTATCAAAAGAAATATCTTTCTCTCTGATGCAATTGAAGCAAGCAATAAAATCTGCAAGACAAGCATCACTTAACTGTTTAGGTCTTCTTGCATAGCGTTTGAAAACATTATCCGACTCTATGTCAGTAGATTTGTAGCTATTTGTCAGGCAGTTCTTGAATTTTGTCATGGCTTTTCAGAAAAAATGTCCTTTCATCTGGGTTAGAAGTATTAAGAGCGTAAATCCGAAAATATCGAGAATCGGCCGACAGAAGCGAAACGACGGATTTTTTCCTATTTGGCTAAAAGAACCCTTTTGGCTAACTATTTTCGGAAATAACATCAAAAGGTTCGATATCCTTTTCCTTTCTACAAAATTTGCAAAACTTCAAAATTCGGCCACAGGGTCTATAGCGGCGGCCATGAACCTTGAAATTTGGCACATGTTTAACATGCTTGTATGGGCGTACCAGACGTTTTCTTAATATGTCCTTTATATAGTTTGTGGGGCATCTCTTAACTTTAATTGGGACTAAATTTTGTTTAAGAATGTAATTTTTACAAAATAGTTAACCTTGGAAGCTGAACCATTTACGGACCAAAAGTGATAAGGCCAATATTAGCAAACTTTGAACTTGTCAAATGCTGTCTGTTGTATTACAGTCAAGTAAATAGATATAATCAAATCAAAGCAGGTTCCTTATTCTACTCGCCTGGGAAAAATTACAGGTGGCCCGTAAAAACTGTTCCGTTGAGAGAATTTTCCGTGATGTCACTTTGACGCATATCTCAATTATTCAATTGCTAATTATTGCGCAATTGTTATTAGCGGAACTCCGCGGAGCACCATAGCTATATAGGAAAGCAAAGGAAACCCATGAATTGATTTTCTCATGGTTAAAATAACTAGCGGTATTGGGCGACTGTCCTTCCTCGGCTGTAAATTAATTCCACCACAGCGATTAATTTTGGAAGTTCTGTACTCCTCTGAGTCAATTTTTCGGGTATTTCTCCTCCTTTCTCGAGCTCCTTATCTCCCTGCTTCACGGCATTGTTCGGTAAGCAGTATAGCACGGAGGAATAGACCAATGTATTCATGAATTCAGCAGCCTGAGTTAATGAGCTCTGAATATCTAGACCTGGTTTAATGAGAGGCAGGCCGTGTAGGTGCATGAACTGATTTAATGAGAAGCGTGTCACATAGGTTCATTGAATGAGATGCTTATCAAGTATGAGGGAGACTATTGAAGTCTTATTTATGTTTGGTATTGTTTTGAGTATTTATTGTTTAACATTACATGAGTTCCTAGGAAAGATGTATGTGCTGTAATGGAGTTAATGAGCCGCCCAACCATCCGGGTAGTGTCGCGCTGATATAGAAGAAGAACAAAGGCTTGACTGAGAACCAATCAGGAAGCAAGATCAAACTAGTCAAACCGGTTTTGAACCCGATAGGATTTGGTTATTCAAAATGGCAGACAAATCTTGGTTGGTAACTGGTCAAACCGGTTTTCCAGATAAAATTATTAAAAATGGTGTTTGGGAAACTTTAAATACTGCTGGCATGGATAATTAAAAAACAAATTTTCACTTATAAACCAAGTAATGGAGCGTCTGATACAAGAACAAAGTTTTGCTTTGGAAATGGAAGCTCCATCAAAGCGAATGCAGCGTTTAGGCATGGAGGATAAGGTGGTGACCTTATTAAATGAACTTTGGGATAAAATGTGTGTCAATACAACAGCGCGACGACATGTTGAATTCACGGCGGCAACTACTACGCCAACGCTGCGCGAAAAAAATCCCAAGCGTGTGGCTGCTGAAGTTGTCGCTTGCTGTGTGATATCGCCCTGCGTCGTGACGGCAGGTGCGCTCTCGGATTGTTCGGTAGACATTCTGAAACAAATGCGTATGTTGAGCAAAAATACACGACTAAGAATAACGCTAGCTCGATTATTTTTTTATTCGAGTGGCTGTTCTGATAGTTCTGTTGTTGACAGAATTTTATCATTATTCAATTTGTTTGTTTCATGTTAAGATTTTTTGCTTGTCGTTTGTCTAAACGCTTTTTTTTTAAGTTTGCAAACAAATAATAAGTGCTCGACGAAAACCCTTAGGAGTAAAGGTTGAAGGAAACGAAGTTTATTATTATTATTATAAAGTTAAAAGTCAACAAGGTTGA
>OMLO01002797.1_pt1 | contig 14258 bp, 8 predicted proteins | sample 1674811 | NCBI WGS metagenome assembly OMLO01 (sample SAMN06265003, study PRJEB25207) | coral metagenome | isolation source: Coral host | place: Mexico:La Bocana,Puerto Morelos, Mexico | collected 2008-11-13
TTACGGTCAGGCTTCGCACCTGGGGGTATTATTGCAGAGCAAACTTTATCCCTTGACAATTTTATTTGCCTCAAGAAGAAGCCTCCCCGTTCCAAATGGTTTGCAGGGCTCATGATTGATGATCTCATTTTTATCGAAGCAGTTCCAGCAGAGGATGAGAAAAAGTCTTCCATTTGCAATCAGATCATGACAGAGCTTCACAAGGAGCATCAGAAAGTGGGTTTGCCTCGGCATAGTGGCAAGTCAGTTCAGGGAAGTTTGGAGGGGTCTTTTTGGGGTGTGCAGCTCAATGGAAAGCAAAGCTACATTCGACCTAATCTCAGCAGAGCTATTCCATTGGTGCATTTAATTGGGGAGATTCTCCACCTGAAGCATGCTACGGTCGCCCTCCTCGAAATCATTTCAGGAAGCCTTGTTTCCATTTTTCAACTTCGACGCAGGTTTTTGTTTGCAATGGTTGAGATTTATGGAGCTCAGAGGAACAGAAATAACAATGATGTGATTCGCCTTTCCCCCGAACTTCGAGATGAACTGTTTTGCTGCATTTCTCTCATTGTTTTGACCTATGTGGACTTCAAACTATCCCCTTGTCCTCTCCTTCTTGCAAGTGATGCCTTTACAACAGCAGAAGCTTCTGTGGTCACCGAGGTGGGGGCGGCAGCCACAAACGAGTTCCACCGTCATGCTTTGGAGAAGGGCTTGTGGTCAAAGCTGCTGCGGCCAGAGGCCGCATACAGGAGGGAAAAGGGTTGTTTGGAGCAGTGGGAAGAGATGCCTGCCGAGACCTATTCTATCCACCCCCTTTGGCAAGAGATTTGCAACAGTCTGCAATTCAGAGAGTATGGTGAAGTCATTAAGCCGAGAACACGCAGACACATCAATCTTGGCGAAATCGACGCAGCACTCAAAGGGGAGGTAGATATTGGACGGGAATTTCCAGATTCTTTTTACATTCATTTGCAAGATAGTCAGGTATCATTGGGCTCTTTAGTTAAGGGACGTGCCAGCTCTTTTCAAATCAACCGACGGTTATCCACCTCTATACCAGACCATGTCCTCTACAATACGAGGCCTTTCTACGGTTTTGTTGATTCAGCTCAAAATCCTGCCGATGATCCAACTCGAATTAGAGAAGTCAGAAAGCCGGCTCGCAAACCTCTTCCTTGGTTGGTCCAGGCTCTTGGTGGCAGCTTCGAGCTTTTTGATGAGAAGATGAAGCAAGAAGGCTTCCACCCAGATCAGCTTAGTGGCCTCCCTCCGGAGATGAGCTTTTGGCAGGGGCTACAACAGATTTTTGTAGTTCTTTTAAGGCCAAGAAGGAGTTTCGAAGGAGGAAAGGAAAGAAGAGGAAGGAGAAGCCGGCGCTTTTGGCTTCAGAGGAGCCGAGTCAGCAAGACCTTAGCTGTGCGGCCAAAGTTGAGGACGGGTCGAGAGAAGTAGAGGAGGCTGAGGACAGAGGAAGAAAAGAAGAGGCTGGCCCGACTAAGCCTGACGATTGGAGTCAGGTGGTCAGCGCTTTGCTGATTTTTCGGAGAGATCAGTTTTTGTTTTCAGACAGGTTTGCATCTTTGGAGGATGCACTAGCAGATGGTCCCGGTGTCCTTGATTTATTTTCAGGATCCAGAGGACATGCCTCAGACTTGAAGAAGTTGGGGGCTAGATGGATTTTGTGCTTTGACATCAAGCACCATGAAAGTGAGGACCTTAGCTTGAGTTCCGTGCAACAGTCACTAGTTATTAAGCTAACCGAGCTAGGAGCCTTTTTCGCCATGGGAGCTGGGCCTGTTTGCGCATCATTCAGCACTGCAATCACACCGCCAGCGCGGACGCTTCAGTACCCCCAGGGGGTTCCTTGGGCAAGTCCTTTGCAACAACAGAAGAACTTAGCTGGCAACATGCAGCTTCTTTTCATTCTGTGGTTGGTTCGAGTTTGCCTTCGCAAGAGAGTCATCTGGTGGGTTGAGAACCCAGACGGGTCCTGGATATGGCGGCAAACCGGAGAACTTTCATGGGACGCGATTCTGCGGGATCCTTCTGTGGGTGACCTTCGGCTGGATTACTGCCGGTTCGGCACGAGGTGGCGGAAGCGGACTCGCTTCCGCACTTCAAGCCACGTGGCCGATCAGCGTTGTTTCTGCAGATGTTTGGAACCTCATGTGGTGCTAAGAGGCAGATGCAAGCAGGCTAAGATGAACTACACTCAACTGGCCGAGGCTTACCCCCGGGGTCAGCCGAATTCTGGCAGCAGCTCTACTGATTGACGCTAAGCAGATTCCAGCCGAACGCAAGCTGGATGTCAATGCTTGTGCCAAGTTCAATGGTGCCAGGATCGGTGAGGCTTTGCATCCAGGACCACGACCCTGAGCATCGATTATTGATTGTAATCAATAAGTTTTTGAGCTTATTGATTCTAGGTTTTTTTCAATAAAATTTATTGATTTCATCCTTTTTTTTCAATTTGAAAAGGTACCATTTTCACGCATGAAAATCAATAGAAAAATCAAATCAAAAAATCAAAAAGGAAATCAATAAGACTGTTCAAAAAATACCTTCCCTGACAAGTAGCAGCCACACTTTTTTTCATGGACATGCTATGTGCATATGTGAAACAAGAAGCTTTTTAGCTTCCACTTGAATCCCTTTTGTCAAGGAATCTGTACATTAAGTCCTTTTGTCAAGGGTTTTCCTAGGTGTCCCTTTTGTCAAAGGTCTTGCCCTTTTGTCAAGGGTCTTGCCCTTTTGTCAAGGGTCTTGCCCTTTTGTCAAGGACCAGCCTTTTGGCAAGGGTCTTGCCCAGGTTTACCCTTTTTTCAAGGACCAGTCAAAGGTTTTTATAACCTTTTGACAAGGCTATGTGCTGCCTGTGTCTTCTTGGTAGATTTCTGTATTGAATCCAATCTTTTCCAATTGTAGGTGGAGGAGGATACGATATTTGTCCATAAGCTTGCATGACAGCTTTGTGGTTTTGAGACCCATGCAGCATGACATGCCAAGCCTGGACACTTTCCCCACAAAGTCCTCCCCCTTCCAATTCCAGCAATACTTGGGGTTTATCTCTTTGGCATTGAGGATGAGGTGGTGGAGCATGTGGAATTTTATAGTGACATTCCAAAGCATCCTATCTTCACTTTTGGCCCAGTCCACCAAATCTTGATAATGATCAAAGAACCTTTTGCCAAGGTCCACTGCTTGACTGTACTCTGCCCTGCTGAGGAAAAGGTCAGCTTGGTCAAACAGGTCCACCAATTCCACCAAGGCTTGAAGAGATTGGACCATGCTTTGATGTAGTGGATCCTCTTTTGACAAGAGCAACTTGATAGTCTCCAAGCATGGCTTCATGAACCCCTTGGTCTCTGCCCCTTTGCATTGAAGTGCAGGCCAGGACCCATGTGGCTTCTTCATGTCAACCACCATGGACATTTTCAAGCTTGTCAGCCTAGAAGTAGTTCCAAATTGCTTGTACTTGTCCTGGATTTGAGTGAAAAGTGTGGCAAGGCGATCAGATGGTTTCACACTCTGCTTCCCCTTTCCATCCCAGAAGCAAAGAAAGTGAAGTATGCCACCAAGTAGGTGGCCACACACTCCATGGACAAATAGTACATGCAAACCATCGTGCCTGACCATCCTGGTACTCAAACCTGGAATGTCAAACAGCATGTGTTTGCTTTTGCCTTTTGTCAAGGCTTCTGGGTTTTTGATATATTCAAACCTTTGTTCACTTGGCCTGAGCAGCTTGAAGCTCTTACCAGCTGGGCAAGGTTCCCCTTTTGTCAAGGGCCTCATGCAGTCACACTCCCAGCAGGGAGCCACATTGCTCCAGTGGGGGAGGTGTAATACATTTGAATACATCTCATGATCCCCCTGCAGGGACCAAACAACAGCTCTGTGGCCAGCTGCAGTCAAACTTTGCCCTGCCAACCTTTCAAAAACAGACCCTTTTGGCAAGGGTTCCTCATCTGGCCCAACACATGGGTGAATGCCATCTTGGAGAGCTTCCAAAGACCACTTCAGCCATTTCATCAATGGCTCCCATGTTTCTTGCATGGTGCAGCTCTTTGGATAACCACATATCAAGAAGTGCCCAGCCAAGGATGAAAAAGCATTCAGAAGTCCACCCCAAGACCAGATGAGCAAGGAGTCCCTCACCTGGTACTCTGCCCCATCTGCATGCATGAACAGTGGTATGGTGAGGGCCTTGTCCTGCACACATGCAGTTTGTTTCCCTAGCCTTTTGTCAAGGCAAATGGGGTGACACAGCAACCTGTCATCCTTGACATGCTCAATGCTTGACCAGAAGTCCACCAAATGTTCTATGCCAAAGAGCATGTTGAATTGATCCCTATAGTTGCAAGCCAAATCTGAAAAGAGCAAATGTGGCAACATTATGTTTGCCTTTTCATTTGAACTTTTGCTGGTCTTGGGGTCCTTGCAGGTCACCACCACATCCTGTGCCATAGGAATTTTCACATCATGGAAGAAGTGGGTCATGAAATCTCTATGGCAGTTCCCAGGATGGCTGCCCCAAGTCCTTGCACTTGCCATTGTAGCAAGCTCTTCTCCTTCAGCTCCATCCAACACAGCCATGTGGGCAATCTCTTGGCTCAGCTTGGCACTCAAGTGGCCATGGCTCCACAAAGAAAGGAGAAGCATGGACAAGTTGCTCGCTCTTCTTTACCTTTTGGCAAGGTAAGGCCTGGCTTTTGGTCTTTTCCCTTTCTAGTTGCCAGCCCCTCAACCTCTTGGTTTGTTTCTCTATGTCCATGGCAAAACACCTTTTGCCAAGGCAATACCTTTTGCCAAGGCAAAACCTTTTGCCAAGGCAAAGCCTTTTGCCAAGGCAAAGCCTTTTGCCAAGGCCTATTTACTCAGGTTAGCAAAAAAACTTTGATTGCTTGGGCCAAAACAGTCATCAAAAAAAACAAGCTTGTTTGTTCAAACCATTCAAACATGCAAACAAACTAACATGCAACAAACTTGGAAACTTCACCTTTTCACCTTATACCTTTTAAAACCTTTTACCTTCAAAATTTAAAAATATAATTACCTATTTCACCTTACCTTTTGAAACCTTTTACCTTCAAACATTGAAAATATAATTACCTATTTCACCTTACCTTTAGAAACCTTTTACCTTCAAACATTGAAAATATAATTACCTATTTCACCTTAACGCTTTCACCTTTTACCTTCTATATAACCTAGCATTTCCTAGTTAATCCCAGACTCAGAGAAAAGAGTTTAGTTACACCATTCCAAAGCAGCAAACAAGTTTTTTTCACACACACCTTTTGCTCTCAGGTGTTTAAAAAACCAGCTGGCACTACCCATACCTTGGGTCAAAGTAAGCACTGTACAAAGTAGCAGCCAAGCTGTGGAGGGACCAAACTATCCTTTTAACAAGGGGAAGGCTCAACCCTTTGGACAAGGGGTGGTTGCCTCTTTTGACAAGAGGAAACACCTTTTGACAAGGCTTTCTACTTTTGCTTCTTTTGACAAGGCTTTCTACTTGTGCTCCTTTTGACATGGCTTTTTGCTTTTGGTCCTTTTGACAAGGCTTTCTACTTTGCTCCTTTTGACAAGGCTTTCTACTTTGCTCCTTTTAACAAGGCTTTCTACTTTTGCTCCTTTTGACAAGGTTTTCTACTTCCTTTTGCTGCTGCTAGCTACACTGCTGGCTTTGTTAGCCATTTGCAGCAATTCTTTCTTTTCATCTTTTAGCTGTTTGCATTTATTGGCTGCCTTGACCAGTGTATCTTTAGCTTTTGTCAAGCTCATGCTTTTTTCACTTTTCATCAAAAGGTCTTTCATGGTTGTTGCCAAGGTTCCAGCTTCTGCCATCAAGTTTTCTGCATCCTTTCTGCTCACCTTGCTGAGTCTTCCAGTTTTGTTTGCTTTTGCCAAGCTTTCTTCCAGGTTGGCAATTTCACTGCCTAGTGAGTCTCTTGCCTTCCTGGCCTTCTTCACCACTTCCTTCCATTCTTCTTCAGGTGACTTCTCTTTGTCTTCCTCTTTTTCTTTGTCTTCATCAACTTGTCCATCTTCTATGGCCAGTTGTCTTTTGCTTTTGCTTTTTCCTTTTCCTTTTGCCAAGGAACTACCTTTTCCACCTTTTCCCACATCATCCAAGATTTGACCCATATCCTTATTGAAGTACTTGTCCCACTCCTCTTCATCTTCTGCCTCAAATTCTTGGCCAACAGTGTGGGACTGGCTTTTCTTTACATGGGTGACTTTTGTCAAGTCCCCTGTGTCCATGTACTGCCAGCACCCCCATGTCAGGGGATCCTCTCTCCATCTGATTCTGCCTGATCTAAGATGGGCTTGGAATTCTTCATCGTCGAATTCTTTCAACATAGCTTTTTTTGAAAGCCATTTTTCTCCTTTTGTCAAGGAGATGCCTTGCTCCAACTGGTTCTGCACCTGCATGAACTTGGGCTTGTGCACTTTTAACAAGTGCATACATGCATACAGTCCAATTTCTTTCTTGGACATATTGTTGACCTTCTCAGCCTCCTCAGGGTCATTTTTCAATGCAGTTTGCATTTTACCCCATGCAGATTGCCTTTCCTTGGCTGTGAGAGACTCCCTCAATTGACTTGCTGCTTCTTCAGCATCTTCATTCTCTTCAGTCACTTTGTCAATTTTTTCTCTGAGGCTCATATTTCCCAATTTCTCCAAAGCAGCTTTGTTCAATTTATTTTTTTTCAAAATACCTTTATTGACAGCTTTTCCTTTTGCCAAGGATTGTTTGGGGGAATCTTTTCCTTTTGTCAAGGATTTCTGTTTTGCCAACAGTGCTTTTCCTTTTGCCAAGGAACTTTTAGGCTTTGCCTTAGCTTTGGATTTACCTTTTGGCAAGGCATGTGATTTGGCCTTTGCCATTGCAAAGAAAGCTAATCCTTTTAACAAGGAATTTCAAACAGCCCTTTTGACAAGGAAAAAAACACTATGAGCCGAAATGAGTCTTTTGTGAAAACAAACTTGGAATTCAAGTGGTTAAGGTTTGACAAAAACCTTTGAAAAAAACCATTGATGAAATCTGATGAAATCAACTAATGAAATTTCACAATCTGAATTTTTTTCAAAAAAAAACCAACTGATAAAAACTGATGAAATCTGATGAAAACTGATAAAATCTGATGAAAACAGTGGTTTCATCAGATTTCATCAGATTTCATCAGTTTTTTTGGGTGGTGAAAAACAAAATCATCATGATTCATTTATTTCAACCTCATAAACCCAAACATTTTTTTGGAGGTTCACCCAATGTTTTTTTGAATTTGCCTTTTGTCAAGGCTTGTCTCTTTTGAAAAAAAAACATTCTGGATCCCATAACCCAAACATTTTTTTGGAGGTTCACCCAATCTTTTTTTGAATTTGCCTTTTGTCAAGGCTTGTCTCTTTTGAAAAAAAAACACTCTGGATCCCATATATAATTTCTTCTGGAGGCTGCATGAATATATATCTGAATATATATGTGGAAATATTTCTTATTTACATATTATATAAAGATATTTGCTAATCAAACCTCACTCCCATTTTTGTCCCAAAAACCAATTCCCATTTTTGTCCCAACACTCACTCATTTTTTTTGACCCCAAAAACCACTGTGGCAAGAGTCATGTTTCTGAGCAGGCTGCTGTACAAAAAAAAGGTTTTTGGCAAACCTTGCCTGCTTCCTTTGGCTCCCTTTTGACAAGGGACATTTAAAAACACAGGGACAGCCCTTGTGGCTGTCAACCTGACTGTACAAGTCACACACCACAGACATCTTTTTGTTAGTCTTGGTTTTTGTCAAACCTGCCCCTTTGCAATCCAACTTGGGTGGTTTTTGACAAACCTATGGTTTCATGAAGTGCTTTTTCAGGTTTTTGCCAAACCTGGCCTGGCCTCACAGTTCCCTTTTGACAAGGGAGGGGAAATCCACACACTGGCCTTTTGACAAGGCCCCTTTTGACAAGGGTATGACTCCAGCCAGTGCTATGCTACCACCCCTTTTGTCAAGGGAGAAGTGCCAAGTCTTTTTGTCAAAGACTTGGGGCCCTTTTGTCAAGGGCCTAGGCATCTACATCCCAGAGGAATTGGTCAACTGCTTCCTCAAGAGACGCATAGCCGCACTTCTTGTTTATGTGGTAGCATGTGTAGCCATATGATTTCACTTCATCAATGACTTCCTGGCTGTCGTCAAACAGTGTGTGGATACCCCACCTTTCCATGCTGGCAGCTTTGCCATAGCTGCCAGTCTTCTCTCCCACAATTGTGGCATAGTGCACAAGGCCTTCTTGCTTCAACTGGCCTGCTTTCTGAAGCACCTTGGCACCTTGGGCTCTTCCTGCGAATGAAAGCACCCACACTTTTATGTCATGATCGACCAACTTCTGGAGTCCTTTTGTTTCCCAGGAACCATCCACCATTTCAATGGTTTTGAACCAATCGCAAGCTACCCACGTGGGTACTATCTCTCTGAGCACCACCTTCTCATATGGCACTGGTTCTTTCACCTTTTGACAAGGAGGTGGTAGGTCCTTTCGACAAGGACTGGGGGAGCAAGAGCTGGAGGAGTCTCTTCCCCAGTCTGGGCTGCTGCTGGGGCTGGGTGAGGCCCTTTTTTTGCCCTTCCTCACCACATCCACCCAACCCTCCTCCTTTTCAGCCATCTTTTGTCTTTGTTTTTCTCTTTCAGATGGCTCCAGTGTGAGTTTGTTGACCCTTTGGGCAAGGGCTGCATCCTCTTTCTCTTCTTTTTGCTTCCTTTTGGCAAGGACTTGCTGCCCTGCCTGCTTCTTTGGCTTCTTGCTGTCTGCTTCTTCTAGGGCTGGGAAGTTTTTGTTCTTCTCCTCCTCAGCCTTGAGCAGGGCAAGGGCTTCTTCCTCTTCCCTTTTCTTTTTCTCTTCAGCCTGTGTCCTTTTGGCAAGGGCTTGTTCTTCTTCTTTTTTCCTTTTCTCTTCAGCCTGTGTCCTTTTGGCAAGGGCTTCTTCCTCTTCCTTTTTCCTTTTCTCTTCAGCCTGTGTCCTTTTGGCAAGGGCTTCTTCCTCTTCCTTTCTCTCTTTTTGCTTCTTCCTTTTTTCAAGGAATGCCTCATACTCCTTTTCTTCCCTTTCTTCCTCCTCCTCTTCCTCCTTCTTTTTTCTTTCATTTTCTTCTTTTTCTCTCTGGTCGTTTCTCTCTTGGCTTGGAGTTCTAATCCCAAGTGCATTTTGCACTTCTCTGTTTCTTTGTCTGAGGCGATACTTTTCCCTTCTTTTGTGGCTCACAGTGCCACTGCCAGCAGGCCTATGCTTGTTGTTAAAACCCCAAGCCCAGCCATCGTTTTCAAACCCATCTTGCTGGCCTTCTGTTGATCCTTTTGTCAAGGATCCTTTTCCCTCTCCTTCTGCTGATCCTTTTGCCAAGGATCCTTTTCCCTCTCCTTCTGCTGATCCTTTTGCCAAGGATCCTTTTTCTTCTCCTTCTCTGGATCCTTTTGCCAAGGAACCCTTTCCTTTTCCTTTTCCTTTTCCTCCTTTTCCTCCTTTTCCTCCTTTTCCTCCTCCTTGACCACCCATGCCTCTTTTGTCAAGGGCTACCCTTGTGGGGTATCCCTTTTGACAAGGGTTATTGTGCCTCTGCTCGGTAGCAGGGCCACAAAACCTTTTGACAAGGGTTTGTCGAAAAAAAAACCTGTTTTGAACCAAAGTGGCTTGCAGGAAAACATGTGATTTTTGGTCCCAAAAACATGCAAACAACATGACATGCCAACAGCAACAGCAACAACATCAACAACAACAACAACAACAACAACAACAACAACCAGCAAACTTTTAGGGGGTCCTTAAAACTATCCCTTTGGAGGGTCAACCAAAATTATCCTTTTGGGGTTTTCTTAATTATCATGATTCCCTTACTTATCCTTAGGGGGTTCCCTTAAAATTATCCTTGGAGGAAGTAATTTACAGGGTTCCCAAAAAACTCATGCAGACCCTTAAGGTGTGTACAAGTTCATATATATATATATATATGTATATCATAGATATTTATATATATATATATGTACTAATATTTGTCAAAACAATCTACATAAAAAGTACATCTCAAACATTTTGGTTTTGTCAACCACCTTATGTATATTTAAATATATGTCCACCCTCCAGTCCCTTCATTTCAACACTTTTTGCCTCTCATTCGGACAAGTCAACATTCTTCAGGTTCCCTTTTGGCAAGGGATCTATGTACATATACCCACTTTTGCCAAGTGGTTTCAACAACTTCCACTTTTGACAAGTGGTTGCAGCCCCCAAGGCCAAGACCTTTTGACAAGGTGCATGGAGACCTTTTGACAAGGCCTTGCCAAGAATCACTTTTGCCAAGTGTCCTTAAATACCTTTTGTCAAGGTTCACACAGCCTTTCTCTCATAGCAATAGCCTCTTCCTTTGTGATGCTTTTGCTTTCAAGCTCTTTGTAAATTTCATTAATGATGGAAAGGTGTTTTGTGCTTCTTTTTTTGCTCACTTCCACAATGAGTTGTAGTTTGGCACCAGGGGTTGCATCCCTGGTCCCAACGATATAGGTCCTTTCAGGGTTGGTTGCCCTGGTCACCCTTAGCTTCACCCAAGGAGGCTTGGACCCTGATGCAGCCTCACTTTTTTTCTTTTTGCTTCCTTTTGCCAAGGAAGTGGTTCCTTTTGCCAAGGAAGTGGCAGCTGCAGCTTGCCTTTTGAAACCCATAGCACCTTTCAGGTGATCATCCTCTTGCCATGTGCTGCTGCATGGCTGCAAGGTCTGTGCAGGCCTTCTCCTGAGGAAGGACTTGAAAGGTCTGGACTTTCCTTTTGGCAAGGTTTCTGCACTGCTTCCTTTTGGCAAGGTTTCTGCACTGCTTCCTTTTGGCAAGGGCATGCTTCCTTTTGACAAGGTTTTTTTGGTTCCTTTTTTAACCTTTCTTTTCTTTTTTGACTTGGTGGGCAGCTGAACTTTGCTGGGTGAAGAGAAACACTTGGGGAATCCATCTTCATCCAAGGATACATCACTGATTTCCTTTTTTAATTTCCTTTTGCCAAGGCCTTCCTTTTGACAAGGATCTTTTTCAGTGGTTTTGTCAACCACCTCTTGAAGGTACAAGAACTCAGCTGCTGTGAGTTTCTGTGCACACTTTCTCAACTCACCATCAGTTTTGAGGCGCCTGAAGTGGGCCAGGAGAGTTGTCAATCTCTCCTGCCTCAAAGAAACCCATACAGAGCCATTAAACTTGGTAGTGTTTATGGCAGGGTCCTCAGTCAAAAGGCTGTTGAGGCCCTGCCTCATGGCACCTGTATGCACCTCCATGGTTGGCTCAACCTTTGCCAATGCCCTCAGCAATTGCAACATTTTGACCAAGCCTTGGGGGTCTAAAGCCTGGTTTTTCGAGATGGTATCGTAAATCCCCATGGATTGAACCAATTCTTTGTGGTCATGTAAAACTCTAAAAAGGATGCCAGGGTCAATGAAGGGTTTGGCAAAGTGCCTTGCCCCTCCCTTTCCAGCTGACATACCTTTTGTCAAGGCTATCCTTTTGACAAGGCACCTTTTGGCAAGGTCAAGGCAAACCTTTTGACAAGGATCACCTTTTGGCAAGGTAATTATTCAGTTAACTGCTAGCTGTGAGCCAAAAAACAAGTATATGCATGCATGATCTATGACAAACAAACATGCATTCACAGACACCAAAAAACAAGATCAAAATCAATAAAAAAAAACCTTTTTCAACATTGAAAATCAATAGAAAAATCAAATGTGTTTTTCAATAAGAAATGGAAAAACAATCAATAAGGCCCTTATTGATTAAATCAATAAAAACCATCCAAATCAATATCAATAAAAAAAGCTATGACTTTATTGATTAGAATCAATAATCGATGCTCAGGGGAACTGCTCGGCCTCGGGATACGTCTGTCAGGTTGGCTGACGTCAGTCTTTTGGAACCAGGCACCATTGCCATCAGGAATCGCATTTGGACCGTCTTCGAAGACTGGAGGCGGGAACAGTTTTCCGAGCATTTCAACGGCGTGCTGCTTGGTTGTCCTGAGGTGCTAGTGCAAACTTTTGTGGCCTTCGGTTTTTACTGCTTTGAGAGCGGAACGCCTCTCCACTACCTCAGGCAGTTTTTAGCACATGCTCAGAGGGAATTTTTGGGCATCCGAGCTCTGATGGCCAATTCCAGAGCCGTTGCTGGGGGCAATGGCGTGTGTCGGGATCGCATGGAAGTGGGACCTCTGGGCCGCTGCTTTGGTTTTCTCCTTTTACGGAGCCACTCGAGTGGGAGAAGTTCTTGGTGCTCTCCGACAACATGTGTTAACACCGGATGATCTGTTGACAGACAGGCCTGTGATGTATCTGCAGATTGTTGCTCCTAAGTCGAGGCGAAGGGGTGCAGCAAAGCAGTACCACGGTCGAGAATGCGGAGATCATTGAATTTTTGGAAGCTGTGTGGGGGCCGTTGTCTGGTGAAAAGAGGCTTTTTCCTATGGGGCCAGGTTGGAATGCTATTTTGAAGCATCTATGTGTGGCGCCGGAGCACAGGTTGACACCCGGCTCTTTACGTGCAGGGGGTGCAGTCTACCTGCACCGTTCTGGTTTGAGTCTCAGCGACGTGCTGTGGCGAATGCGATTACAGCATCAGCGGACGCTGTCCTACTACCTTCAAGAGGTCACTGCTTCCAGTATTCTTCCATCTCTTTCTCCCAGTGTCAGAAGTAAGATCAAAGTGCTACATACCGCATTACCTGTCTTCATGAGCTTACGATCAGGGGCCCGCAGCGCACACCACAGTGCCTAGCTTTTCAAGCTTTCCAGTGTTGTAGGCCACGGATTGTTAGCGGAAGCTGACTGACAGCTAATTTTGAAAGCTGCCAGCCAAGCTCTTTTTGATTTTGTAAAGCTAAGTTGGTACCAACTCCTCTGCAATGGGCAGAGGCCACACAACTCACCAAAAGCTGCTGAGAAGACCAAAACGGCTGCTTTGGAGTTGCTGAGTAGTGCAGGTTTACATGTATAGTATAGAAGCATAGGAGCGTAGTATTTGTTTATCAGAGGCTATTCATAATACATTAATTGTAGTTATTTCATTTCATCATACGTAAACATATGTAAAACATGTTTAAAACCTGCGTTGCCAGTATGCTGGTGCTCATTTTAGCGACTTGAAGGTTTGGTTTCAGCCAGGCTTGAGTTTTAAGCATGTAAGCAATTAAGGCTGGAACTCGTGGATTGGAGACCAACGAGGAAAAGGACAGACTAAATCTACTGTTGAAGCCTGACATTTGTGGTTTGTTGTCAAACGCCGCTTCATATTGCAGAGATAATGGCATTCTCCAGGTTGAAAGGATGTACAATTCCACAGAAACAATTGGCCCACGTTTTGGAGTTTTGGTATCAATCTGTGCTGGCCAACAGCTCATTTTTTGGTTGTGCTAACATGTATTAATAAACATCAACGTCTTTGCTGATAGGAAGCAATTGTTTGGGGAATGGTTTGTAGATCTGTTGAAAGAGGATAACCAAGAGGATAAAAGAGTTCTGTACATCCCACTTTTTGTCATACCTAGATAAATTTTGACATTTCCTTTACGGGATGGAAGAATATGGAAGGGCTTGGTCCCGATGGTGTTTTGACTTGGACCCGGAGACTCCATTTCATCACCGTGTGCTGCCACGTCTGTGAACTGACAGCCTGACCGACTTCGCCAAACAAATAAACATGACAACCAAACAGGTCGAAACAACTGAAGATTTCTCAGACCAAGTCATCTCTGAACATACTGCAATTCCACCGGTCTCCACAGACTGCGAACCTCACAAAGTGTTCGGCTACTTGTTTTGCGCCTTACCTTCAAGTCATGACAAATGTTGAACCACCTATGAGGCTCAAGGCGCCTAATGATTGGGCAGGAATGTCCACAGATGAATTACATTTCTCTACGTGTGCAACTGAAGGTGCAATGATTGATGACATGTGAATGTATCATCCCACGGGCCCAAACATCTAAAATGTGAAGGGCCATGGAAAAACAAAAGACACCCCGGCTCTCACGAGGATCAGACACATTTCGATTGTACCATGCGTTGCGCCATATTTCAGGAAAAGCAGTTCACTGATTCGATTCTCCGGTGTAGTTTCTGTTTCGGTTATCATCGTTTGGGTAACCTTGTTTTGCACCACAGTGTACCGAACCTTTGTGATGACCACCATAGGCTCAGTAGCTATTGTACCCTCGGCAGACTGGAAGCCCAGTGATCACACCAG
>OMLO01002798.1_pt1 | contig 14256 bp, 10 predicted proteins | sample 1674811 | NCBI WGS metagenome assembly OMLO01 (sample SAMN06265003, study PRJEB25207) | coral metagenome | isolation source: Coral host | place: Mexico:La Bocana,Puerto Morelos, Mexico | collected 2008-11-13
AGAAGGAGGTGAGTTTTGCATGGCAAAGGCACATGTGAAGCACAAGGATGTTACCATCCCCTGCTGGAAGAACACCACCAAAATTGTGAAAGGGCAAGCTTTGCTGGCAGAGCCTGTGGCTGCACCCAAGAAGAAAGCTAAGAAGTGATCTTTGTCTCAAAAGTCTAGAATGGAGAAAAGTATCAAAAGCAACATCAGCCTTACCAGGCTCAGTTCCCAACAGCCTTTCAGGCTCAACATCAGCCTTAGCAGGCTCATTTCCTGACAGCCTTTTCAGGCTCAATTCCAAAAGCCTTGGTAGGCTCCAGTCCAAAAGCCTTAGAGGCTCTTGCACAGAGCCACAAGTTGTTTTCAGAGCACACCATCACTTGCAGCACCTTGAAATCTCCATATAGCTGTTTGAAACTCAAAGGTGTCGCAATGGTGGAGATTATAGAGAGGGTACACCTTTCTTACAAGGATGCCAAGGAAGTGGCAATTCCTCGAAATTTACTTCATGTTGCAGATGGAGGAGAAAGGTATTTGAAGATTCAAGGCTCACACCCTGTGGTTTGCAAGTTGGTAGCTGGTGGCCACCTTGCTGTTTTCAAGCAATGCCAGAACCCAAGCCTATCTTCTTCTGCCAACTATGCCTTACTGAAGGAGAAGCTGGCCAATGCAGTGCAAGAAGCTTGCAACAAAGAACAAGAAGAAGGTGAGAAGGACATTTTTGAAGGCAGCACCACTGCAGCCAATCAAAAGAAAAGAAAGGCAAGTTTGGCTTACTGTCCACACACAGTGGAGATTGCAGTGAATACCTGCCAAGTCAAAGTTCTAACACCCATGTCTTTCAAGCAGCAGGACCTATGGGTGCTTTTGGATCCACAGATGCTGGAAGCTGTGTTTAACTTTTTGGGTGAGGATGTTGAGACTTGCTTCAAAAGTGGCAGCAAGAGGAAGTACAGCAAGAAGACCTCATAGCCAGACTAACTTTGGCATGGAGCACTCTGGAAAAAATGTGAATGATTGTGTGGCCCCTTCTTTTCACCTGCAAGTAGCCTTAGCAGGCTTTCATTAGCTTTAATAGGCTCCATTGTTTCTTCCAGTTGTTTTGGGTTTAGCCTTACCAGGCTCTGTTTTAGCCTTAAAAGGCTCCTTTGAATGTTTTGTAGGTCTTGGTTAAGCCTTACAAGGCTCATTTTTTAGCCTTAATAGGCTCACTTGTTAGCCTTAATAGGCTCTTTTTTGTTGCCTTAAGAGGCCATTGTTTTTCAGGCTCCACTTTTCTGTATAATCTGCAGGTGTTTCCTCAAGCAAACATGGGGGACAGGGAAGCAAAGATGTATGAGGATTGGGCCAATGAGCTCAGCAACGCGCATGAGCAGGAGTGGTGGCAGAACTCTAGCCAAGGAGAAGCCTCACAAGTTCCTTGGCATTGACATGTTTTCTTTGTGTTTTCTATGTGCACTCAATATATATGTTTTTCTTTTCAGATATGCTGATCAGGAAGTGGACACCACTGTTCCTGTACCTTTGGCTCGTCCTGTTGGCTTGGCTGATGATGACACAGAAGAAGATGTTTTGGAAGAAGAACCACCTCAGCAGGTAGGGCACAAAAATGATGTTGGTTTTCACCATTTTCAAGATATTTTTTTAATCAATTTCCCTTAACAAATCCCCTGTGGCAGGTTTTGCCGAAGGAGTCCAAAAAGAGACCTCTCCCTGCAGTGAAGTCTGAGAATGTCAAGAAGGCCAAGCAAAGCCTCAATGATGCCCAGGAGTTAAACCAGAGGCTAATCAAAGCAGTTCAGAAGCGCAAAGAAGAGGCCAAGGCAGCAAGGTTGGCAGCTATGCTTGAAGCTGCAGTGCCTGTGAACAGTGGCCCAAGCAGTTCTGCAAGGCCATGGCGCTCTGGCCAAGTTTCTGGATTGCATATCTATTTTTTTTTATTTGGTTTTATGCATGCTTTTGGTAATTTTGGGGTTTCATGCATTCTCAGGGCCATATCATGACATCAAGTCTTTGTTTTTGTCTTGTTTGATTGAGGCTTCAGAGGCTTCTGCTCCTTCACCTGCTGCTGCTGCAAGCAGTCCTTCTGGCAGTGGTGTTGCTGGTGCGTGTGGTGCATCCACTGAGGTTTCTTGTGTGAGAGCTTTAGTGCATTTTGTTCCTTTTGGTTAGTCAGTATTTTTGGTTTTTATGGAATCTTTATCAAAATTCATAAGGCTGCATGGCAGGTCTGCTTTGTTTTGGGTTGCTGTCATTATCAGCCTTACTAGGCTCATGTGGGATCTGTGTTGATTAGCCTTAATAGGCTCATTTACTTTGCCTTCATAATTTGTGCAGGCCTCTATGCAGGCCTCTATGCAGGCAGCAACTTCTGCGGCCCATGCTCAAGTTCCAGCTGGTCCAGTTTGGAATACTTCAAGGAACAGCTATACATGGACTGATGTTGATGGCCAAGTGCACTTGTGGCGCCAAGTATCTTGGTGAAATATTTGACGATTTTTTTTTGATCATATATAAATTTTTTAAATCAAGTTATGGTGATTTTATTTTTCAAAAAAAACCATGGCAGGCAGAGAAGTCCAAAACAGGACATCAAAACAAATTGACATGTCTTGTGGCACTTGCCCACTGTGGTGAGTGGGGCCTGTTGCAGGCTGAGTTGGCCAGGCTGAAATCTTTCAGTCCCATCCAGTATCAGCTACAAAGGCTGATCCAGCAATATGCTGTAGTTGGAAAGCGTGCCTTCTTTGACATGGGCTACCTTGCCCCTTCCTGATGGATCTGCTAGCAAGAGGTGAAAAAAATATTGCATCTGATGGGTTTAGCCTTAATAGGCTCAAACATTGTTAGCCTTAATAGGCTCCTTTTTTTAAGCCTTAATAGGCTCCAAGGTTGATAGTCTTAATAGGCTCCAAGATTGATAGCCTTAATAGGCTCATATATGGTTAGCCTTACCAGGCTCAAATGTTTTTAGCCTTAATAGGCTCTAAGATTGATAGCCTGAAAAAGCTCAAATAGTTCCAGCCTTAATAGGCTCAAAAACATTTAGCCTTAATAGGCTGAAACAATGTTGAATGGTCTTCAAGGAAACCATAAAATCAAATTGATATCTTTGAAAATTTCAATTTCCAAGAAATCAAATATTCATGGAAAAAAACAGAATTCAAATTTTGAATTCAAATTTATTGTTTCTAGATTTTGAATTCAAATTTTGAATTCAAATTCCTTTTTTTTTTAAATTTTGAATTCAAATTTTGAATTCAAAATCCTTTTTTCCATATTTGAATTCAAATTTTGAATTCAAATTTTCTTTTTCTAGATTTTGAATTCAAATTTTGAATTCAAATTATTTCAGACCTAAATTTGAAATCAAACTTTATAATTTGTTTTTTCTGAATCAAATGTTTGATTAGGACTTTTGTTTCTCAAATTTTACCAATATTGACTCAAATTTCCACAAAGAAAGTTTGAGAGCTGTGTCTTGCTCAAAAGGTTTTTTCTTTTAGAAGTTTGTGAGCTGGTGGCTTCTACACCATGGACTCCATTGTCGATGTGATGTGGAGTGAAGGATGGAAGGTGGTCATCTGGAAGAGTGGCTGGCGCACCTGGTATCTTGAATGGATTTATTCCAAAGAAATATAGTGTTTTATTTTTCTACATAATACCTTATATAATATATATATTTAAAAATATATATTGTATAAAAGTTTTTTTATCCATGGATACATTGATAGAATGGTGTTTTGATCATTAAGTTTCTATTGTCAAATTTGCTTTGGCTGGTGATCATTCCAATTGAAAGGTTGGATCCAGAGAAGTTTGAGGAGGAGGTACGCTTCACCTCTTGGATTGCCAACGGTGAGAAAAGGCAGGTGCTCTACCATGATGGTAATGACTCAGTGCAACTGGGACTGGTCATTAAGTATGTTTTTCTTTTTCTTCCCTACAGCTAGCCACTATGCTGTGCCCTTTCCAAGCTGCAGGTTCGAGAAGTCACTTTTGGATGCCATTGGAGCTAAGTACAAGGATGTACCAGCCTTGTACTATAAGGTGTTTGCTGGATGTGGAAGGTACAGATGAACTACAACTTCTTTGGCAGTGGAACAACTGACCAAGCTGGAAGGCAAAAGAGAAAAAAATGCAGCCTTTCAAAACTGTAGCCTTTACAGGCTCATTACCTCTAGCCTTAATAGGCTCATACACTACAAGCCTTTCAAGGCTTTTCACTCATACAGCCTTAAGAGGCTCTTTACTTTGAACCCTTTAAAGGCTCATACACCTAAAACCTTTATAGGTTCTTCACTTCTGGCAGCCTTCAGAGGCTCAAATTTTTCTTTAAGCCTTATGAGGCTCATAGACTACAAGCCTTACCAGGCACAAATGAAGCACATAACAGTGATTTGGTGATTTTACAGCAGCATTCTGGGTTTAAGAACCCTGCTACCTTTCCATTCAATTTCTATCCTTGTGCATTGCTGGTCATGGCTTCCAAGTGGCAGGTGGCTGACTTGATGCAAGAGGTGGATGCCATGGTGGCTTTGCTGAGTAAAAGAGGCAAGGGCTGCAGTCACATGGCAACCAGTTTGACAGACCAGCTGCAGAAGAAGATGGACAGTGCAAGCCTTTCAACCAATGAGGTGCTGCAACTCTCTGACCACTTGGTTGCAGCTGGTCTTCCTGAAGCTTGTAAGGATGAGCTGTTGGCTTCTTGTGACAAGCTGGCAATGAAAGAGTCACACCCAAGCTCTGCTGTCAAACTTCAGTTGCAACAACAGAACTGCCAATACTTGGTCAACTACCTGACTGCTGCAGATTGGCAAAGTTTGCAAAAGGAACCTTTGTGGCCCAATGTGAATGTGCTGGTGAAGCGACTCAAGCACATTGGAGTGAAGAGTGTCAAGGAAGGTCTGAAGAAACTTTGTTTGGGCATCCTGGTTTTGATGCATCTCCAGCAAAATTCAGGGATGATGCCTAAATACAGGCAGATCTACCAGTTGGGGCAACACTTCTCCCAGGCTTTTGTTGCCAGCTCAGAGGCAGCCAAACCAGGTGTTCCCAGTTTGTTGAACTACCCTGAGAGGCCTCAAATGATCAGCCCTGATTTTGTTAGCAAAGCTTACAATGCTGGTGACCCACCTGTGAGCAAAGATTTGCCTGACTTGAACTACTTGGTGCTGAACCACATTCCTGTGAGGTCTACAAGCAAATTGCTGCTGCAGGAAGAAGCAAGTCCTACCAAGAATCTGGTTTTCTCCAAAAAGGATGGCAGAAGAGGTGATGAGAATTTCCAAACAATGGCTGCTGGAGTTGTTTCAAAGGTGGAACAAATGTTGCAGAACTTTGCTGCTGGAACTGCAGGTGGCCAAGCAAAGCTGCAGGACAAAAGCTCTACCTTCCAAAGTGAGTCTGTGATGTTCCAGCCCAAGCAGAAAGCTTTGGCTCTGCCATCTACCATGGTGCAAACTACACCAAGTGGCCTGGAGGACAGTAAGGAGCCTCAAGCACAACTTTTGCCTTTCAGCAAGCAACTTGGATGTGAATTTCATTATATTTTAAACATTTTGGAATTGCTTTACCATTTCTTTGTTTTGGTGTGCTTCAGACATTGAATGCAATGATACATTCTATAGCATGAGTTTCCAGGACTGAATCTTGGGAAGAAGAGCCAGAACAAGATGCCCTAGGCAACCATGCTGGCAAAGATGCTGCCTCACAAGGAGAAACTGTTGTAGAAGTTCCAGCTCAGAATGGCAAAAAAAGGAAGGCTGGAGAAGATGTGTCTGTGGAAGCTTTGGAGCAACAAGCCTTTGAAGCCCTTTGCAAACAGCCAAAGAAACAACCTGACAAAGGTCTGAAAAGGCCAGCAGCAGCTAAAGCAAAGGCAAAGACTATGCCTGCCAAAGCTGTGCCTGTCTCCAAAGCCAAAGCTGTGCCTGTCTCCAAAGCTGCTGCCAAAGCAAAGGCTGCTGGTACCAAGCCATGTGGCTTGAAAAACCTGAGAGGCACAAGTGAGATTTTGGGATGCCCAAGATGCAGGGGCAACTGGCGAGGTTGCGAGACCTGTGCCAATCCTTTGTACCATGGCATCAGGCTGGCTGGGAGAAGTGCTTGGAAGAGTTACATGGAAAGGAAGCAGGGTGGAAAGAAGCAAAGGTGAAGTGCTGGTGACTTTTAGAGCTAGTGGGGAAGCAAAGTGATTATGAGGCTTTTTGGTGCTGTGTGCACACAATGTCCAATGAGATATTGTTGCTTTAGCCCACAGTGCTTGCTGTCACCTTGCAGGGTGAAACTGGCTCTACAAATTTCTGGCCTAGAACAAAACAAATGTGTGCCAGTCTTGGTGAGCATTGAGTCATACCAGCCTTGGTAGGCTTCACCCAAAAGCCTTACAAGGCTTATAATTATGATTTCTCTTACCCCAACCAACAGCCTTACAAGGCTTTCAATAATGATTTCTCTTACCCCAACCAACAGCCAAACAAGGCTTTCAATCATGATTTGTTTTAAACCAACCAACAGCCTTAATAGGCTCTTTGCTAGTGATTTCATCCATCAGCCTTGAGAGGCTCTTTATGATACCAACTCTGCAATCTTAAACAGCTTCTTTGTGACAGCAGCCTTTGTAGGCTCTTGCTTTCAGCCTTCAGAGGCTTTGAGGTTCAGCTCTGCAATGTTTTGGACATTGGCCTTTATTGGCTTCCATGTCTCAGCCAGGTGCATTTCAACATTTGTTTTGGAAGCTGCTGGCCCAGCATTCAGCTCTTTGGTCTTAATTCTTTGTAGTCAGACATTGTGACACATATATCAGCTAGACAATGTACAAAACACATATTGAAAGCATTTATCCCATTTCTTGCAAAAGGTTTTGGAAACAAAAATGGAAGCTACAGTTTTTTTGAAATTTCAACTGACACCTTTGCTGGCCATGGCTTCCTGTTCTACAACAAGCAGGCCTGCAAAGTTTGCAAGATTAGAATCCTTGAGGAGGAAAAGCCCATATGTTTCCCAAAGTGCTTTGGCTGGAATCATTGCAGACATAAGAGACAATGGTCTGCCTGACAACACCTCAAGGGCATCCATGCAAAGAGCAACACAGTTTTCCTTGGAGCAGCATGATCAATATGGGCCTTTGCTGGAAAAACTGCAGTTGCCAAACAGCAAAGGTGGTAGCACAACTGTCTATGTCACCAATGTGGCTACATACTTGGCTGCATTGTACAGATCTGATTCCTACAGGGACTTGCTCCTGAGAGCATATGCTCTGCATCCCTGTTCCTATCAGAAGCCTTGGGGTCTTTGCATTTACAGCGACGAAATAGTGCCTGGTAATGTACTGGGACCTGCAAGCAGGAAACATTGGGGAGTGTATGCAAACTTTTTGCAAAACTCTTTAGAAGATTTGGGCAATGAGCTTTCCTGGATGGTCCTTTGCTGTGCTCGTACAAATCTTGTCAATGAAGTGGAAGGTGCCATGTCACACTTGATGGCAGCAATGGTGAAAAATATTTTCTGCAGGGAAGACTATGATCCTGCTTTGGGAATCTTGCTACCAAGCCCTGCACCTGGACTACCTCCTCTGAGATTGTTCTTTTCTTTCCAAATGGTTTTGCAAGATGGTGCTTCTCAGAAAGCTACCTGGTGCAGCAGGGGTGATGCAGCTTTGAAATACTGTCTTCTTTGTGATGTGAGAACTCAGCCAAAGCATGAAAGGGATGAAGATGATGATGCTGCTGTGGCCCATGTGTACAACTTGGAAGACATGAGAATTTTCTCTTCAGATGAAATTTTGGGAAGCTATGACAGGTTGGCCATCAAACAATCTACATTGAACAAAGAAGATTTCTTGAATTGGCAAAAGGCTTGTGGTCTCACATGGCAGAAAAACATGTTCTGCTTGGACGAAACACTCAGGTCCAAGAATCTTGTTCACCCAAAGGAGCAATATGCACATGACTGGATGCACTGTTGTGTCTCTAATGGTACCTTTCAGATGGTCCTCTTCTGGCTTTTCCAGTCTTTGGGAAAAGAATCTTGGAAACTTTTTGAAGACTACCTGAAACATTGGCACCTTCCCAAGCACCTCAAGGTCAGCAAGCTGGAAGCTTTGTTTTCTCCAAAAAAGGTGACTTCCTACAAGAAGCAAGGCAAATTCTCTTGTCAAGCCAGCGAGGCTTTGACATTGATACCTATACTTTCCTTCTGGCTGAAGGCAATTTTTCTCAAAGATGCTCAACTCAGACCTTTTTGTGAAGCATTCCTGTGGTGCATGGATGTGATTTTGTTGCTGTCTGAAGGACAAAAAAGTTGCTTGACAACCAAACAGAACCTTCAAGCTGCAGTTGCCAAGTGTTTTGCTGGTATGGTCAGTGCTGGGTGGCAAAAAAACATGCCTCCCAAATTCCATTGGCAATGGCATTTTGGAGATGAACTTGCACACCATGGAAAATGCATTGCATGTTTTGCTACAGAAAGAAAGCACAAGGTGCTGAAAAAATACTCTGCAGCAAGGGAGAATACCCAGTCCTTTGAACTGTCTTGCATGAAAGAGATATTGGCAGAGGAGCTTGCCACTCTGATGGAGCCAGGCCACTTTCTGCTGGGGCCTGCTTTGATAAAGGGGCATCCACCTACAAAGAAGCTTGCAGCATTCCTCACCAAGACTTTTGAATGTGATGATGGTCATGTCTTCAGCTCTGCTGCAGCCAAACTTCTGGCAGGCAAAGCATACAAAGGTGATGTGGTTCTTCTGAAGAGCTTGCAAGGTGAGCCAGAAGCAGGACAAGTTTGGGTTTTTATTGAAGCACCTGGCTTTCTTGGCTGCTTGGTGAACATGTTCAAGCTGAAGCAGTACAACCCTTCTACTGGCTCAGCTGTGTGGGAGGACACAAGCCAAAGAGCTTTGGTTCAGTTGGAAGATGTTGTGGCACCAATGATTTATTGCCTACTTGCAGAAGGCATCAGAACTTTGCTGCCATGGCATTGACAAACAAAAAAGCACTTGAAAAAGAAACGCAGATGAGCTTGTGTAGGCTCCTGCAAAATAGCCTTAAAAGGCTCTTTGTAATAACAGCTTTTTAGGCTCCACCCATCAGCCTTAATAGGCTCTTGGTGATAACAACCATTCTAGCCATTTTAGGCTCCACCCATCAGCCTTAAAAGGCTTTTGGTAATAACAACTATTCTATGGCCATTTTAGGCTCAACCAATCAACCTTAATAGGTTCTTGGTGATAGCAACTATTCTATGGCCATTTTAGGCTCAACCAATCAACCTTAATAGGTTCTTGGTGATAACCACCATTCTAGCCATTTTAGTTTCCACCCATCAGCCTTGATAGGCTCTTGGTAAGAACAACCCTTCTAGCCATTTTAGGCTCCACCCATCAGCCTTAAGAGGCTCTTTGTAAACCCATCAGCCTTAAGAAACTCTTGGTAATCAAAACCCTTTCAGGTTTCATCCATCAGCCTTATACAAGCTCTTTGTATTGCACCTTTCTGCCTTGCACTTTTGTTAATATTGGCAACGAAAACACATTTTGTTGATTTTTGGACTTGCTCATGATGTTTGCATGACAAAAATTCTACAACTTCTTTTCAAAATGTTAATTCAAAAATGAGCTAACCCTTTAGCTAACCCTTTAGCTAACCCCTTAGCTAACCCCTTAGCTAACCCTTTAGCTAACCCCTCATCCTAATCATGTTAACCTCTTAGCTTGCTCAAGCTAATTCTGGACCTAATCAACATAATTATGTTAACATGGTAGCAAAACCCAGAGCATCCAAGTTGGATGGCATCCAGCGCTTTGAGTGTCGGTTGCTCTTTAGCATTAAGATTCACGAAGAATCGGCTGGACAAGACTCGAGGAAGGTCATGCAAGACGTGCCAGGCTTCCAGCGAAGAAATCTGATCTGGAACGGCCGTGTGAATGAAAAGCTTGGACAGAAGCGACGTCACTGTCATGGTTTCGTGGTCTTGCATTCTGCGCAGGATATCATCCAGTAAGCCACCAATCCTGCTGGTGGCTGTGTGTCCGGTTCCAAGTTTTCCCATGTACTTGGTCAAATAATTAATGGCAGCTTGGATGGTCAACACCACTTGATCATCGACGTTTGCCACCAACCCGATGGCCTTCAAAGGATCGTGTGTGTTCACATGATGGCAATTCCTGCGGGGATACAAACGGTATAACCCCTTTCGTCGTGAGTCCTCGAGAATTGCACCACGACCAGGTGCCATGCGTGCCTTTTCATAGTCCTTGTTGCAAAAAGGCAAAGACTGTGTCTTGTGAGCACAATTATCGCCCTCACCCGGACGCCGTGCAACTTTGGTTCCAAGACCTGGACGCGCAACACACAAATATTCTGCTTGTGGTAACTGTCCTTCCACGGCTCCTGCCTGCACTATAAAACGGCCAGAAATTGCAGCGTGGTCCGACATGCCGACCCCCCAGATCCGTTCGAAACTGTTTTTCACCATTTTCAAACTCTGTAATTCCACTCTCCTTTGTTTTTGACTTTCTCCACGACCACACTTTTTGCCAGACAGAAAAGTCACAGCAGCATCAGACTCTTTGCCGGACAGAAAAGTCACAGCGGCGTCAGAGTCTTTGCCGGACAGAAAAGTCACAGCGCCATCCGAATCTTTGCCGGACAGAAAAGTCACAGCGCTCTTATCACTGACTGCTACATCTTTGGGCTCTACGACTTTGCGACCAAACAATTTGGGTTGATAAAAAAAACGGTCAAATCGCCAAGATTCAACCGCGGGATGCGTCGTGTCCATCCAATCCTGACACCACGTTCCCGACAACGTTGCGTCGGCGCCGTCCATCTCCCACGCATCATACCACTCCTCTTTATATTGTTCCGGAATGCCCTCATCAGCATGCATGTTGGTATCCCCAGCAAAAACACAACCATCTACAGTCAAAGCTTCTAGGGCTTCCCAGATTACCCCCATCTCTGCAGACCTCTGCGGTCTTTCCTCCTTGCTTGCCGTGCAATGCGCGCTGGCCAACGCCAAATAAGCGCCATTCTTTTTAACTTGAACTTGAACATGCAACATATGTCGAATGCCGGCCGCACTCAATGGCACGATCCCAACACGCACACGTTTCAGAGTTGCGTTCCGCAACAGCATGCAAACGTCAAAACCTTCCAGCGTAGTGTGGCCACGCTGTACGGGACTCACCACATCATATTCTAAGTCACGCCCTGCTGCGAGTATGGCTGGTAAGGTTCCTGGTGTCACCTCCTGCAAGCAAAATGCATCATGTTCCGAAATCATCTGACGAACATCAGAACGCAAGGGCTGCATGTGCAAATTTAAACTGCCGACCGCAATTTCGCTGATTTCGTGATTGCTTGCGATTCGGGTCTCCCCTGCGTCCCCTGCTGTTTGCATTTCCACAAACACGGGTGGCACTTCGACTCCAACACCACTGTGTCTGTCGTGCAAATTACATTTCTCAGTCAACTTACGGTAGTACTTGCGCCGCATGCGCCTAACAACCTGACTATTATTTGTCATCAACATTTTTTTCACAGCCGTTCCTATTTGACAAGGATGCCAATCTTTTTGCTTCAACAGCAGGTCCAGATCTTGCAACAACTTTTTCTCAACAGATGTGAGCACAGTCACTTTTCGATGCCCAGCTGCATCCTTGACATATGCCATGCTTGTTGCTGTTGGAAACACCCGGACGAAGTCTTCATCCGGCGCTAATGCGTGTTGAGCAAAAACATCTACTTCCGAGGCAACTTGACAATGATCTTGCTTTTCCTTCTCAGCTGATGTCGCAGTCAGAAAAGACTTACGATCCTCCTCAGCTGATGTCGCAGTCAGAAAAGACTTACGTTCCTCCTCAGCTGATGTCGCAGTCAGAAAAGACTTACGACCTTCTTCTGTGCCCTCAACGACACGCGCGCGCTTGCTCTTGCGCGCAGCATCTAAATCTTCCGATCCATCTGACTCCGCATCGGAGTGCAGCGGAGAACTGCTGCCAGTCCAACGCGCAGGCGCGTTTTCTACATCTTGTTCCGACCATTTTTCTGCTTTTCCCAAACTCCAATCCGTCAAATATTCTTCATGCACCGCCGCAAATTCTTCCGCGGTGCGGATGCTCTGCTCACACGGCAAACGCCACTCTGCTTGCGCTGGATCCACACGAGGCATCTGCGATCCAAAGTTGATGGAATGCAAGTGCATTATGCCACCGGAGCCCCACTCAAAGACGCCTTGCCCATCTTCGTATTTCAGAACATGTTTATAAAACAATTCCATTTTGCAACCTGTAAACCATGCTACAACACCTGGGTACTTCAAAACACGCCGTCGGTGCGCCGACAGTTTTCGTTCGGCTGGTTCCAATGGGTCTTTGCGACCGTGTCGTCGCTGTGTGACAGCTTTCTCATATCTTTCTAAAACTTCTGCCAAATCTTGCCAGTGGTAAATAGCTGTCGTCAAGGTTGTGAAATGACACGGTATTTCGCCGCCTGCTTTCATGCGACTAACAGCTTTCTCCAATTTTTCTAACATAATACTCACCTTCTCTTCAGCGTCGCCAGAAAAGGCAGACGTTACACCGCTCCTGACGGCGTCGTCAGAACAAACAGACGCCGTGCCAGTTGCCGCGCCAGAAAAGGCAGACGCATCCAACACTGTCTCCAAAACCTTCTGTGCTGATTCACACTTGTCTTTCCAATTTATATATCGTGTCGTTCCTTCCTCCAAAACTTCCACACCGGCTTTCTTTGTTGCATGCCACAGACTTAACACTTCCTGAGATTTTTGCTCCAGCGTTTCTTGCTCTATCTGCTCAACCAAGGCTTCCAAATCGCTGCGTTGCTGCAACTTTTCCTGCGCAGAACCGATCATGGCTTGTTCAAAAGCAGCGATAACTTTCGTGAATTGAGCCTTTCCCATATTCATCAACTGCTCATTTGTGTATGAGTCACTTGTGTTCAGTCCCACTTGGCGCTTAACAAAATAGGTTCGCGCCCGCAGTGCTTTGTTTCTCAATGCTGTGTTCAAAGCAAAAAAGTAAAACCTTGGATGGGACTGAAATCTCCCGTCTGATCTCAAAAGCAGATGCTTCAACCATTCCCAGAAAGACAGCGGACTCAAGTTGTCGTCGCGCTCCTGTACGTGCGCCCAATAGTCTCCGCAACCCAGCGGAAACAGTTTCAAAAATCCGGCAGCAATGTAATATGGATGATCCTCACGGATCAGCTGGTTGCGGCTCAGCACCGTCGGTGGATCTACTATCGGCAACCCTTCCACCCGACCGGCTCCGTGTCTCTTCACGTTCGCAGACAGTACCGCATCAGAACGATGCGCTTCTGACAAGGCATTCCAAAGATCATCCTGCATGGCCTCTTGTGTCTGCTGCGCCGAAAGATCTTCCGGCGACCAAAACCCTTCAGAGACCAGAGGCTGATCTGTCCAGGCCGCCAATTCTTGAACGGCGGTCAATTCGTCATGCAAGATTTGCTCCACCCGGTCATGCGAAACACATGGCCGGTTTGATTTCCGGTCGTCAGAAAAGACAGACCCTTGCTTCACAGGATGATCGTCAGAAAAGACAGACCCTTGAATCACAGGATGATCGTCAGAAAAGACAGACCCTTGAATCACAGGATGGTCACCCACAAGATACGTCGACACCAAGTACCCAACCAACGTCGAAGTCACCAAATCATCTGGTCCACCAACATCTGCAAAGGACAGATCTTCCAATTTCTGCCTGAGGCTATCCCACGTCTTCTGCGCGCGATCCGCATCACTGTCGCTCTCTTCTGGCTCGTGCAACGCACGCACATGTGCCGCCAACTGCAACGACAAACGACTGGACATCCACATCACAAACAATTTTTTCTCTATTTTCTTCCAAATTTGTTGATCGCAATGCTGCCATTCCAAACCTTCTGGTTCCTCACCTTGCTCAGTGTTGGAATATTGCTCCAAATTTTCTCGTTTCACGAAACCTAGATACCCTTCGGGCGTTAGACCGCCTGGACGCATGGCATAAGAGCCACCTTCTTCAACTGGTTTGAAAACGCGATCCAAAGCACGTTCCAGACGGAGGCGCGAGACCAGAAAAGGTACACGCTGCTTTCTATGTGGGTCCTTAGGACAACGCCGAATCAATAACATCTTCATGTCTCCGACTGCGGCTGGGATATCACGAACGAATTGAGGTCCATTTTGAAACAAATTCCCTACGTGCCCACGTAGTTCACACTGACCTGTGCTATACAAAGTGAAGAT
>OMLO01002799.1_pt1 | contig 14253 bp, 4 predicted proteins | sample 1674811 | NCBI WGS metagenome assembly OMLO01 (sample SAMN06265003, study PRJEB25207) | coral metagenome | isolation source: Coral host | place: Mexico:La Bocana,Puerto Morelos, Mexico | collected 2008-11-13
ATTTCTCATGACGGTCTCTTGAGAAATGGCATCGACCGTTTCAAATGGCAACGACCGTTTACGAAAGGGAAATTTGCTTCGGCGACGGGGGCAAAGAAATGAAATACCATGAAGTAAGATGCATAGTTAACTAATTTAAACCTTAAAGGGTGAAAGTTTCTAAAGAAGCTGTGGTGCTGCGTCGGCGGGGGTAACAATGTAATTTGGTTATATCAACTAAGTTGAAAATGTAAACTGGCCACCGTAACGAGTTAAAAAGCTGACGTTTCGAGCGTTAGCCCTTCGTCATTCTCTTTGACCAAATTAATTTTAACCTTGTTAGCTGTTTCACTTGTAGTGTTAAGCTGTTAGTAATCTTGAGACATTTCGTGATAATATAAGTTCGAAAAGGACCTCGGGTCGTTGTAAGCATAACGTGTTGTACAGTGGATTAAAAGAGTTTTGAAGAGTTTAATCCGTGTTAAATCCGTGTGTTTTATCGACCATCACCACAACACTTGAAAATTTACCGGTATCAATGCCAGCGCTTTTACAGTCAGTTTACAAGCCCATCATTTTTTTTTTAACAGCGAAGATAACTGAGTAGGGCATCTAAAGCACTTGCATCTACCATGTACGATAACGGAAATACAGTCAAATCTGTACTAACCGGGCACTCTAGGGACAATCACTAGTGTCCGCTTGATACCGCGCGTCCGCTCTAAAGAGGTTGTAATATATTGCGCAATAATAGTTAATTAGCAACCCTTGCGTAACACGGTAGAACAGAACGTATGATCCAAGACTGCTCGTAGCACAATGTCCCGTCAATCAGAGCATAAATCTAGAATAATCTGCTTAGCTTTAAAACAACGTCGCTGAACAATGTCAAAGGAGTCCGAGCTGAGCTTTTAGAAGTAAAAAGCCCTTGAAGTGTCTTAATACTGGTGTCCGCGTTCGAACAGAGGTCTCCGCTGAATGTGGTTTTATTTTACAGTAAACGTGGGAAGAAAATTTAGGGACTTAAGCTGTTGTCCTCTTAATATGAGGTCCGCTTCACAACGGTTTCACTGTACAAGCAATTTTTCATTCAACATCTCCACATACGACTGACAGGTGTTCTAGGATTTGCCTCTAGGTCCGTTAGAAGATATCCAGTTTCCGTGCGTCCTTTAAGTATGTAGAGGCAGACTCGGACTTGACATGCAATCACAAACAATTCTTTGTAGTAAGCAGTGTAACTTTTCAATTCAACAAGAGGACATTTTCAACTGGGAAGGAAATGTTTAGCTTCACGAGGACGCTAATAAATGTAAATCATTTCCTTTATATATCAGGACCAGAGTTGTTCTATTTCGCGTCAAAAGCTTTTACATTTTGCGTTAAAGAGTTTTTATATTTTACGTTCATGTTAAAAAGTTCTTACAGTTCGAAATGTTGCTTTTTACATGTCTAGTTGTTAAAATAGGCCGCGTTTGATATATCCATATTCTAACATGGCTTCGACGCTTTCAGAAGAAACTTCTATAACTTTTCTTTGTGCCCAAGTCTCTTGGAACTTAAAAAAATGTACAATTTTTACCAGAAAGCCTCGAAGCCAGGTTAAAAGATTGATCTATCGAACTTGGTTGCGTTAGTTATTTTGCGGCGCTGCGCACGCCTCGGAAACAATCCAGTTGAAAGAGAAAGGACTGGCCATGGCAAATTAGTATTCATATGTCACGTGACAGTGTCGAATGGCTTGTTTAATGTTGCATAACTGATACGTGTGACGAGCCAGATGTGTTCAATGCCGAGTCTTTGAGACACGGTGTTCTTCAATTCGCTATACATTCAGGAAATTTAATTTACGTTACATTCAGTAGATCTTAATTTTAATTAGAAATTCCTATATATTTTATAACGACCAGTTTCCGTCAGAGGCCAAAGTATTGGTATCTTCTAGTTTTTATTTACGTTTTGTCGCTGCTCCGAGTTCTGGTCGTCTACTGTATCAAGCGCCATAGCACTCTTGACACGAACAATCTTTGGCATGATAAACGTCTTGTGTACTTCCGTCGGTACAAGTTATAACCTGTCGCCACCATCCTCTAGCTTTACAACAATCGCATTTAGTTTTGTAATAAGGAAAATTCATTGTAATCTCACTTAGAGAAGGGCATGTCCCTCGACACTTTGTAGCAGCGACATTCTGTCCGCAAACTCGAATGAGTTCGTCTTCCTTTCCACACGACTTCTTTTTCTCCAAGGCTTGCCATTGTGCCCAAGTCACGTGACTAAGCAACAGTATAGCGATTGTAAACATAGTAGGATTTCTCATTGTTCTGAAAAGAGAATTAAGGAAGTCTATTGAAATTTAGTCATGGCTCGCAAAGTGGGGGGCAGGAGAAAAATGTTTAAACTGAGCGCCAATTGTCGGTCTTGCCGCTAAACCACATTGTCCGAAAACCAATCAGAAAGCTACAAATGTATTAGCCGAGGATGGGTACCGGCGAATTGAATGTTGTGGCTTTTTGCCTACTATCAACTGTAACATGCTTTCTAACTAGGGTAAAAGTGTCCCTTAATCGCTCCGTATTACAGAAACCAGAGATTTAATAGTGCTGGAATCATGGGCCATCAGACTCACACCAGAGCTTGATTTCTATAACAAATAAAGGGTCGTGATCTAAACTAGGTTTAAACTAAGAATTGCACTCATTGGAGTCTGCTCTTTGTGCACGCTGTATAAAATACAGTCATTTAGCAAAACGTAGTAGTTATTTGCAGCAGACTTTTAAAAAAACTTAGAATTTGATTGGGTACCCAGACGCCATCATATTTCTTTTAGTAACACATTTATCCCACTGGGTGCAGTATTCTAAGACCGTTCACTGAACTGATCACTCTTGGCTTTTATGGACTCCGCTAGTTGGTGCTACTAAAAGAAACCTAGTTTCTTGTGTACATCTCAATTCCCTGATCTTTAAACCTGGTCGAAATGAGTCTTAGGGGCTACAACAGAAAGGGGTTTATTTCATAACAAGAAGATCTCTTTAAATTATAGGCGAGAAACCTCTAAGTGGAAAGATGTGTTTAGTTGTGTTCGAAACATGGAATTTTTCGGTAGTCATAGATTTCCGCGCATCGAAACTTAGACAGTTTCATGCAAGCCCTAGACATGAAAACTGAAAATTGGCTTTGTAAGTCTGCTTTTCCCGTTGCAAAACGTTTCTTATCTATAAATCCTTAGAGTATATCTCGTGCAAGACCATGTTTGCTTGAGCGGTTTTCAGTTAAGTGTGAGAAAAACCAAAACCAAAGTGAAAGCTCGTAAAAAAATAATTTAACTGACGCGGCCACGCAGGAAAATCTGTGCGGTTGAGGTCCAATTGACTTCCGTATAAATTTTTCATCCCCCCGCTGCGCCCCTTTTTTATCCAATCAGAAGCGAAATCATTCGTTTTCCCGCGCTTTGCGTCAGCTACTTGTAACTTCTTTGAGCACTGATTGGCTCACTGGATTGTCTGTGTTCTTCTGATTGGCTAGAGTTATTACTTTGGTTTTAGTTTTACAAGACTTAGTTGAAAACCGCTCTATCGGATGACAGGGCAATTCGGTAAGTTTTTTTCTTCAAGCCAATCGCTTTGTAGCGCATAAAATGTAAGTTTCGACACGCATGTGGAAAACCCTCTATGATTGAAATGAACGTGTACTTACATGGACCGCGTTCTTGTGTCGTGTAAAGAATAATTGAGACCAAGTTGTGTCTGATTTGCATCCATTTAAGGACAAACTTACACCTGTTTCGCGTGGTTATCTCGTAACATCAAAGGTTAATGAGTTTTTCGTTATTTAGTTAGTTTCCGCCGAAAAAGTTTTGAACAGGAAGACCGTTCAAGATGTAGAGAACCCCGCATCAGGAGGCTTATTCACGGAGTTTCCTTTTTCTTACCGTTATCTATATTTCATATTAGTTTAAGTATCCTGTGATTCCCCTTGCAATATCACATACACATTTTGAGCAAACAGGCAGTGAGAATAATTTTACTCATCAACTGGGGAATGTCTTGATGTAGGACCGAAGTCTTCAAATTGACATTAAGAGGAAGTATGACAGTCAGTTATGAGAACTGATACTTTGATCTTGTAACTGAAAAGTATTCTAATTTTTACTGCGGTCTTAACAGTAGCTAAATGACATTTGATGAACGATTTCATGTCAAAATTTTCAAATTGAAAACCTTCCTTCAGAACTTAGACGGAACTAAAAAGGAAGCTCTGTAAGACGTAAGACTGTCGAATTTTTCCTAGCAGTTTTTTAATGAAAGATTTATAAATGGGGAACTTAAAAAAAGTTCTTTAAAATCACATTATTAAACTGAAGTTCGTTTTCTTTCTCCCCCTTAGATTGTAATTATTATGATGATAAATATTTTCCCCGAGCTAGAAAACAGGTCACAATGTATCCTTTGCCCCTTCTGCGCTTTTGTGAGTCAACGCCTGTAATGAAATATTTATTGAGCTTACGAAACTTGTACTAAGTTAGAGATTTCAAGCGATTTTCAGAGCAAACTACTTATTTTCGCTGGACTTGCTGCTGGATTGCTTTCAAACCAAAGCCTTTGTATCATTGATTATCTTTCATTCAACAGTTCATTAAAAATTAACCTTTCGTTATTCATAGCATGTTATCAAAAATTTGATCAAAACACATTTGATCAAAACACCCATAAGAGTTCCTAGAGCAAAGAATATAAATAAGATAATCAAATCTTGACCGTGTTGAAAGTTTATTAAACGTGCAGATACCTAGCTAGATTCAAAATAAAGATTTGTTATCCATTCGAAAGGAAATAAAACATATATTGCAAGATAGCGATCAAACCGCTCAATGTTTTGATATCATTCACGGTCGGTCAGTTCAATCATTTTCATATATCATGATCACAGGTCCTTATAAAGTGAAGTCTTGGGTGTCGGAGCCAAATGCTGAGCTATAACCTAGCATCATTTCGCTTTTATTTGAATTGTAGAAAACTCTTTTTTAATTGGAATCAGGAATAAGAAAACATAATTTAATAGACGATCGGACTTAACCAAGAAAACTCGGCTACGATAAAGTCTTTGGACTGCTTCAAACCTTACGCAAACACATTCAAATTGAGATTCATTAGATTAGTGCAGAAAATTTGTGGGGCAAAATTGAAATGTTCAAGAAAGATTCGGCATGTATTGACAGTTCATTTGTTTGTTCAGACTCACAGAGACATTATGTTAGCTTCTTACCTTAGTTTGGATGACTGCGTTTTTCGACAAACGTTTCTGCTCGCTACACTCTTTCGCTTTTATTTGGTAACTATTTGTCAAGTTAAATGGTGTCTCTAACAGACGGCTGTACTCCCTGGGAAAGCTAGCTTCTGTTGAAAAGAAAAATTTTAAATTTGAATGACGCATGTTTGCGAGGCGTCGGAAGAAGCTGATGAAATGAAACAACGAATAAACGAATTGGATTGTATGCCCGACAATAAAGCGGAAACCGGATTAATAAGATCAGTTAAGAATTACAATTTAATTTTGATGACATCAGTTGAAACGTTGCTCAAGTAAGGCGTGGGGTATTTAGTTGAGTAAAAGCTTAGAAGCGCTATGGTGTTTTAAAAAGCGGGCGCAAATCAGCCCAATGCTTTCGGCTAAACGGCGTCGGTCTTTGCTCTCAGTTCCTCTAGACTTAAGCGTGGTGATAATGTAAACGTCTTCTTATTAGACGGAGAAGGACATTTTGAACTCAATGCTCTTGAAATTAACACCGGATAAACGCTATTTTCAATAGACTGCGTCCTTAGCCATTTGGTGTGTTCCCATTCAATGAACAAAGAGGCGAAGCCTTCTAATCAAAGTTAAATTAAAAACACATCACCAGTGAATTGTGACGCAGGTGAAATTTCGTGAATATTACCCGCGCGATCTTCTAAAGTCCGCTTTCGCAACTTACGTTTTGTCCATTGCGCAACTAGTTCAAGTCAACCTTTAAAGTTGTCCAATATTTGAATAATTAATAAACCAAGGACTTTTTTCAATTCAGAATTTAACGGTTGGAAGCCATAGCGTACTTTAAAAACTTGGCATCAGATATATTTCCTAGGCTTTAAACTAAACCATGCGACCACTTCAATTGATCAGAAAATGCTTGGTCAGTCTATACGAGAAATATTTCATACGCAAAGTAAAATGTGTAAAATTTATTCGTGATGTTTTTCATAAACTAACCTCAAAACAAGATGGTTAGAAGCTGTCACTTTACCTGTTATACCCTGCACAAACAATTCAGACTTCGAGTTAATTACTTCTTGTAAACTAAAAAACAAAATCAACAAAGATGGCAGTTTATAAAGTGTTTTTATTTTCGTTTTTCCGGACACTTATTCATACCGAAGACATGCGGGGGGCGTTTTCGTGAACAAAAGATAAGGAAGAATAAAACTCGTTAAGACCATGAGTCTTAAGCTCAAAGTCTAGCACACCTGGCTTCGGACATCATTGTTTAAAAATTGATCAGGAACCAAAAAACGGTAACTGAAAACGAGTACAACTCAAAATTTAAATCGGAGAGTCGAAGCAATTGCAAATCCAGATCCAGGTAAAGTAATCAAAAGTAACCAAATATTGAATTTTTGGATCTTTTTTAATCGCGAAATCTGAGCTAGTAGAATCATAAAACTTTGAATTTTGCTTGTAACAAACCTTTTTCAATCGAAAACCTCATTCGGTTCGTTTACTAAGTAAATTTCTTTTTACAGCAACTCTTTCCAAAAAAGACATCAAATTGAACGGTATGGAATTAATTAAATATATAAAAGAGTTAAACAATTTTTCGAAATTAAAATCTGCTAACTTTTCTGTATAACCCGAATTTAGTGAAAAGTATCTAACGTTTTTGTAAACCAGTTCATGTAGGCTTTAACCTATAAGTCTGTTAACAAACACACTGAAACCAACAAAATGCGGGGTCTATGAAAATATGTTTTACAATTCTTATTTATGGTTGAGTTCTGATTAAAAAGCTAAGCTCTGATTACAAGTATTATCTGCCTATCATTTTACAGTTTTACATCAGTTTACTGTTATTTTTTTGGGATGATTCAAAATCTCCTAGCGGTCTTGTAGGATATATAATTAAGATTGCCCGTTGCATTTCGTAAAGTGTTTCGTTCACTTTTTTCATGGTTCTTCTCAAATCTATGTATGCATAAAGGATCCATGATTAATCGAAATTTCTTGTAAACGTTGTGATATGGCAGAAGTTGCTTTGACATATCTTCGATATTGTAAGTTAAAAAAGTTTGAAGTTAAGGTATTAGACTCAGTCAAATCTTGTAGCATGGCCTCTTTAACACGTTTGACAAAAAAAAAGGCACAAAGGTTATTTGCCTTAAGGCAGTTCAGTATGCCAGGCAAGAGACCGTGTACGAGGCCTTAAGTCTATGGGATTGCATTAAAATTGGTGAATAACATAAAAGAAAAAAAATTGGGGTAGATTGAAAGAAATTGTAGATACTATAAGATTTAAATACGATTTCTTGGTAACGATGCGGAGTTGAAGCCGGTAAAATGGGTAGAAACGCCGGTAAAATTGCGGCCGCTTTGAGAATTGATTTCGAGAGATTTCTATCCCAGCTGTAAATATATATGAAACAAAACAAACGAGATGTAGCACCCATTTTGGTCAAGGCAAAGCCATTTAAATTAATTTGAAAGTTTTCAAGTTTTAGCCGTGTTATGAAAATTCTCGAAAAGGCCGGAATAATCGCCGTCGCATTATCGCAAATTAAATAAGCAATACATTTTAATTTTTTTTCACACGAAAATTGTATCTCTTTTTAGTTCAAAACGTCACTCAACAACTAAAGTGTCTGACTTCATTTCTTTTTTATCATTACTTTACTTAAAATGCTCATTTATACAAAAAATACTTGTCACCTTTACTGGACGGAATTAAATCATGCACGTGCCTCGCAGAAAGATTAACAGAAATATAAATAACAGTAAGAATAAACTTGAAACATTTCTTCAAAAAGCGAGTTAAATTCGTTTATTAACTTTTCCTCGAAACTGGCAAAATAAATTAATGAACTTCACCTCGGTTACCTTAAGCGAAACTTGCAATAATGTCAAGCATGTCTAACAGAACTTATGACTTGTTCTCATTGCAAAATGGGGAAAATTGTCTATGGACTTCACTAAGCTGGGAAAATGAGGTCCGTTCATTGACTGAGTAAAAACAAAAGACATGTAGTTGACGAAGCACAAAGACAATTCGAAAAACGTTTCTGGGCCGTTGATGGAAAAGAATAAGAGACATGAAATTTAGGGAAGTCAATAAATTAGTGCAATTTTAAATTGCCGCTTATGTTTCATTTGATGTTACACCGATCATCCCTCAAAATCTCATTCAACATTGCATTAAATCATAGCTATAGAACAACAATGCAGAATGAAGCTTATAACTCAAGGAAATAAAATATCAGTATTATATTTTTACCTCAGTAAGTGCAGTCTTGCCCAGTTGAAGCGCCCGGAAAAAAAAATGTGAAAGAAAAAACTCTGCATGCAAAACACTTATCGTATCGTTGACGAGGAAGTATTTGTCATGCCAAGCCGGATGCAGATATAAATTACAATGGCGTCTGATCCTAGGAAATAAATTAACAAGATACGATCTTTGCCATTAATTTCTAGTTAAAAGCATTCGCATTCGTTGGACAAATCCAGTATCTCGTATTTCGGATTTTAATGTCTCTTGGTCATATCAATAACAATTGAACTTTTAAAACCCATTTGAACACTGGCAGCCGAGGTCTCCACGACTCGTATTTAAGGAATGCAAGGCAGGTTCATATCCTGAGTACGATTTTCAACATCAAATTGAATAGCTTCTGCAGTAGGTAACAACTTTATTTCTAAGAGGAAAATTTTCTGTTTTTCCACGTATGTTCACTGCTAATATTTATTTTGCTGTCAGGGCTTTAAGAAGCAATTACTCCCAGTGCTGACAAAATTCCGGTTGCATTTAGCAGTTTGTTTTGTTGTATGGAGTACAAATTGTTCTCTCTTTAGCCACGCATAAGTAAAGAATAGATTTTTTTCGTCAAACGTGAAACAACCATGAATGAACCGCAAGCTTGACTGTTTCGTGTAAACGGTACTACATAAAAGTATATTTATTTCATAAATTCATCTGTTTCGTTTCAGTTTATGAATGTTTCCTAAACTGAAGAAAAGCTCTTTCAAAGAAGTGGCTGGTTTGAACGAAACGTTTGGTTGCGGAATACACATTTCACTCGTTAAAATTCTAAGGATTAAAAAAATCGTATTTTCTTCCAACAGCTATGATTAAATCTAGTGATTAGAGAACTTATCTTTAAAACAATCCAAAGCTACGAAGAAGCTCTTATCAACTCCAAAAATGCTAATGTACTTCAGCCCAACTGGTTGACAACTTCTTTACGGCTATTACTTTAGTTAGTCATTAGATGTCGCCCCAACCATTGCATGTCCAGGACGTCATTACAGCATTTTTACAAAACTCAAAAAAAATCCCACGGCTTGACAAATTAAGATAAAAAGTCGTGGTTTAGACGTCAACTTTGCAGTGTTGTCAGGCAGCACTTAAAAAACTGGAGGTAATTCCTAAATTCGCTATCAAAGCATGAAAATTCTTAAGTGTTAACACAGGAAATTGGAAACTCACAAAATATCTAACTTTAACAAGATTTTTAAAACATTTCTTCGCTTTATTCGTATATCTGTGAATAAGAAAGCTTTCTTCGTTTTAAAAGCAGAGAGTGCTAGTCATAGAGGATTAAACTAGTAAAAGTAAATATATTTGAGTACGGAGGTTGCTGCGAAACCTAATGAACCTGAATTTAATCGCTCTTATAAGTAAAAGACGATGTCAACAGCTTTTGTACCATACGGAAGCGCGCGCAAGCAACAAAATTCTCTGAGCAGTGAAACGAGCCTGTTTTGTGGTAAATTGCGAAATGTTTGAAAAATACATGCAAAAAGGAAAATTGTGTGTTTACAGTTTCTTTACAATAATATCAACAGCAACAACAGCAACAAACTAGCTCACTGAAATATTTCGAAAACCTCGCTAACATTTCATGTAGGGTGGTCTTCGCGTGTATGCTTTTCAGGCAATCTTCTTTCCAAAGGCTAGGTACGACATCCTCGCAAATCAATGTTCCGTTTGCTAGCGACTGACTGGCCCAATTTCTTTTAAAACATCAAACAGTAGAAATGTTTTCGATTCCTTGCCATTTCTTTCTCCCATTTTTTGGACGTATCCAAGTTTAACACGCTTCAAATACATCTCCGTCTACAGACAATTTTAAAAGCGATAGTGGCGAAATGACAGGAAGATACAATCAAGGCTCGCTTGAGATAATATATTTTAAATTTGACAATAGCTCTTTTATTTTGTTGTATTTTTCAACTGATAGAGCGAGTCAGTTTTACGGAGAGAAAGACGATAGGAAACGGAATATCTCCTGTAGATGACATTATTGGATTAAAAGATCTAGTATCATCACCTCGTCGAATGTTCTGTACTTATAAAACCACTGCACCTACTACTTGAACTGCTCCACGACATACTGAAAAATAAAGCTATGTTGAATCTTTCTATCTGTTTGTCGAGTACAAGCCCATACGCTACACGCCATTGTGAAAACCTTTTTCACGTAAATGACGTTGGTGACCTTTTTTTCGCACCATGACCTAGATTAAATTAATGGGCTTCAAACTACTTCATAATTGACAAAAACCTGCCCACGTGCTTTCAAACCTTCGTAGGCGATGTTTTAAGATGTATGATCTGTTTACGTACTTTTATCAAAAACACTTAAATTGTAGATAGCCGACGTGGGCCGATTGATTTCCTTCCTTCCGCAGGAGCAATATTTCGTTTCTGCTCCGCACGCAAGCTTCATACGTAAACAGAGTTGGCAAACATTTTTTGCTGTAGTTTCTTTGTTTTTGTTTTTTTTTTGGTTTGCTTTTTTGTTCAACGAATGAATAAATACACAGCTGTATCGACAAAGGCGTTCTGCAAAAAGCGTAAAAGCGTGTGCGACAATGTCGAAAGGTATTGTGGGTAATGGTTGTGTTGGGGCTCAAAGTGTTTCAGTGTTACAGAGTGTCATAAGCGGATATCTTCGGGACGCGAAAAAGGTGTCTGTAGCTAGAGTTGGCCGCTTACGAGAATGGTTTTCTTACAACGTAAGCGGCCACTAGAACTGTAAGGTACAAACATCAACAAACGTTGGCCTAAGAAAAGCGCAAAAGCGTTTGCAGCAATGCCGAAAGGTATTATGAGTAGTAATATTTTAGCGCACATCGGTTGAGGCTCACGTAGTTATCTGTTAACAGTTATCACTATGATCAAAAAAGAAATAATCTGAAACGGTGGTATATTTTGCATTACTAATGTTTATCAAGCGGCAATACACACCGTAAGCTGGCATATACACCTGATCGTACCATTTTGGTATCATTTCGGTGACATATCAGAGAGTTTGGACGAGGCATGGTTTGTATTTTGGCGAGGCGCAATGGAACCAAAATGCCCAAACGATTCAGGTATTGACGTGCCGTACCCAAATTCGGTCAAGTGAGCATGATATCGTAGCTATATCGGGTCAGTGATTTGATATTCTAGGTTATCAGAACAGATTCGCTAATTGTTATTTTCGTTAAGATAAAGTTGTAAATTGCGAATATTGTTGCATATATACGTAATCGTAATGATTTCTGTAGGGAGAGCGTGAGGATATTTCTCTCTCACACTATGATCTGAAAATGGAACTTAGACATGATTGCAAATTTGTTAGTTCAGTTTGCATATTTTGGAAAAGGACGGCCAGTAGCCCAAGTACAGGAAACCCAATTGCTTTAGTACGTGATATAGTCAGCCCTGGAGAAGAAATAAATATTTCTAGGGTCATAACACCTTGTCTAAGAATTTCTACACGAAAAGCCTACATATAGGAACGACTGAACCTAAGTTTTTGCAATTGAAGTACCTTGAAAAGGTTCTTTTGTATTTGGACTCTATTGTAAATTAACAGTATGTTACTTAGATTCTGTGCTGACTGAGTCAAACAAGTAGTAAGTGTGAGTCTGGTCCTTTGCTTATTAGTAAGAAAAATCTAGCTTTGTTCAAAATGCCAATATTCCTATTGTAGGGCATCTGTGTAATAAGCCATTTTCGAGTTGCCCTTAGTCCTGTTTCAAAACTGAGTCTTGGTGGCAATATTGTATTGTATTGTATTGTTAATCTATTGTTAGGTGGATATAATACAATACGATGCCATACATAAATTTGTCGGAGTATTGGACAACCCTCATTTACAAGCATGGCCGAGGATTTGAACTCGGGGCCACTGTGAAATAAATCCAGATGGTGCCGGGTCTTGCAAATCAAACTCATTTCGTCACGAGTCATGCGGTTATGCAGCAGGACTCGTTTTCCAAAAGAAATAAAAAGCAACTCGAGAATGGCTTACTGTTACTTAGCTGTTAATGCTCAAATAGACTTCTTTAAACTGATTCAGATTGCTGTTGTTGTTTTTTTCTTGTACTGATCTTCAAAAAAGAGCCCGTTTCAATTTTTAAGGTCTACTTATCCGCTCAGAACATGTTATCATGAGGTATTTCAATACGCCATAATATAAGAATCTCGTGACCTTAAAAATTGAAACAGGCTCGATCCCTTCCCCCTCTAAAAAAACTGTTCCATTATTGATTCTTACATTATGTATATCCTGGTAGATCCTAATTCTGACTTTTAGCCCTGTTGCCTCAACAGAAACATGAAATCGCGGGCGATACTTCTCCGAGCCATCCTCTTACTAGTCATCGTTGCTTGCGGCCAAGTGCAAGGAAAAACACACAAGGAGGAATGTGCGCCTGAACCTTGGGATGTGAAAGTAAAAGTGCTCGGCTGTCAGGAAAGAACCGTCAGACTAAATACTTGTGCCGGATTATGTATTTCTGAGGAGTCTAAACAAAGTGAAGCATGTTGGTGCTGCAAGCCTGTGAAGAAAGTACCGGTTAAGGTTGAAATTATATGCACACATGGAAAGAGTGCTTATATACGTACAGAAAAAGTGTACAGACACGATCAATGCGCTTGTTCAAGATGTTTCGAAAACTGAGTTACGTTCACTGTAGTTGCCTCTGACGGTTGCGGTTATTGTGCTGTAAATGAAACAAGTTAACTGGTCACTCAGCCTTATACTTGCCGAAATGCCTCTCATCTCAGCTGATAATGTAGCATTTTATATCTGTCTCCAAGTTCTATATTACTATTTCCATTTTCGATCGAAACTGAGAAAATATCTCTTTCGCGTCTTTACACCTAGTGCCTGTTAATTTTCATTTGCATCACAAAGGCCACTCAATACTGCACGGTCCTATCGTGAATTAGATTCATCAACGTATCGCTATTCTAATACTAAGCAAACATTTTAAAGAAATATTCCATGACTTAGGCACCAATGGCATAAATATTATTTGTTTAAGATGTAAAATTGTGATGCAGTCTTCAAAAGAAAATAACTATAATTATATGAATTAAAAATGTAGCTAAGCTCTAGTTTTATTTTGAATAGATCACAGCAACTGTGAATAAACATACGGTTTGCTTAGCTTTACTGAATGGTCCATAACCGTCGCTTAACATTAAGCAGTCGCAACAAGGGTGCCGTGTAGTATGGGAAAGGAGTCGAGAGGTCTTTTTCCATCGAATCCCGCGCGTTATAATTAACCACTACTAGTATCCGATCCCAGAAAACGTGATGAGTACCAGCCTGGTGGTGGTCTGTTTGTCGTTTGGTGGAAGGAATGAGCAGGGAGAGACAAGATTTGTTTTCTCCGGAGTCGTTTTCTTGGGATGTCACGGGGAAGCTTAGCGTGACATCTTAAATAAAAAGAAAAACGGCTGCAGAGAAGACTAAGAAAAGAGCCGTTTTGGATGGATGTTCGTTTATGTACCCGAAGAGTTCCGATTTCTGATAAAAGTTGCCAGACCTCAGCGCGAGTTTACCCGAGTACTTCCGAAGGCTGGCGAGTCTGGGTGGCAAATGATAACCATAGCTTGCGTTGCCTAACAACACACTCACCGAAGACCACCGAACTTTAGCGAAGTATCACGTGTTAGTATATACCACACAAGTGAATAGTGCTTTTCGCGCGTGCTGATTGGCTAGCTCGGAGGTGATTAGCCAAGTA
>OMLO01002800.1_pt1 | contig 14253 bp, 6 predicted proteins | sample 1674811 | NCBI WGS metagenome assembly OMLO01 (sample SAMN06265003, study PRJEB25207) | coral metagenome | isolation source: Coral host | place: Mexico:La Bocana,Puerto Morelos, Mexico | collected 2008-11-13
CGTCGTCCTGTTTCGCCAATGTATATCTTTTTGCAATAAGTGCAAGTTATGCAATAGATGACGTTAGCGGAGGTGCAAGACAAGAAGTAATTAGGGAAGGACCATATTTTTGAGGGGGGAGGGGGACTTGGGCTTTGAATATTGCTTAGAAGGAATTACCGAAGAAATTGTGAGAGAGGGGAGCCATACAGGAAAAAAGTACCGTCTACTAACCAGGTCCTTTGTATTCTTTCGTAAGTCATATATTGCCTACCAAAAAAATCATGTAAAGCCAACCCTCTCCCCTCCTCAAAAGCAGAAAGCAGTAAAAGCGCGTGCTATGCTAGACAGGAACAACGTGAAATGACCAAGTTTTGTGTAGTCTGAGGAACGCGAACGACGACGGCCAATTTTTCGTATTTCATTTGTAATTGAAAGCTGTCACTGCATATTTAAACCGAACATGTTTTAAGAGCCCTTGGCGCGACCGAAAAAGATTTGGACAATCGCGAATTTCTTTGGTAACATTTAAGTCCATTTTTTACTAGGCGTCGTCCTAATATCTGCTCAGTGGCGGTTGTCGCCCGGTTCTCGTTGAAAAATGTAACGCTCGACGGGCCTATCTCCCTTTAACTTTTATATGCAACCATTAGTATTTAGCTGTGTGATAAAAATGACCTTCACCACATTTTCTTTTTGCCAAATTGTTCGAAGGCGTACGGAAGGAATGAAACTTGAAACACAATTTCTTAATACTTGCTTTTTTTTCGAAATTACATCCACTTTTACTGGGATGACATCCGGTGAGAAGACAATAACTTGTCCGCTAACAAAACAGTCAACCCAACTGTTTGTTCCTTTGAAATACGATGAAACTAAACCAACGGTCGCACACTCTTATCTTTTCCGTTGCTTTAAAATATTCCTTTCGTCCAACTGGCGAATGATAAATACAGTACAAGCATAATCAAACCACAAACACGCAGAGTCAATTCTTTCGTTTCGACTCGTTCCGACAAAGCTCCACAGTTCTATGGTTCCATTTTATGAAATAAAGTGCAGTCAACGGTATTCAAAGAAATTACACGGTCGTAAAAATGTAAAAAAAAAGATAGCTAAATTTTAACGTAAGAGTAAAGGAAATAAGTAATGGTTTGTCACATTTTTTTGAAGCGACGAACAAAATTATTTCCAAATCAAAGAAGAAAACACAAAACGGGTACAGAGAGAAGAAAAAACAGCACACAGGTAACGATAAAAAAGCGATAGCAATGGTTAAGCTGGGTAAAAACTGCGACCTATTATCAACACGAATCTGATAAATATACGCTAAGTATTAAAGGAATGTCACCGGAAACTCGCTTTTTAACAACTTAAGTCTGAGTTGTAACTGAATCCAAGTTAAAAAGCGTTAGTCAGCTACAGTGTTAGAAGAGTTGTGTCGTCTCCTTCATCAAGCTGAACTTGGTCCTGTTGATTGCATGGAGTCAGCTCTACCTGTACATGTTCAGCACCATTGCTTTAAGTCGCACCTCCAAGCTCCAGGAGTTCTTTCTCATCGATTACAGCATTGTCAGTATTTAGTTGCTCGCTGACGCTATCCGTTGCAGTGCAGCTCAACTGTAATTGCTCTGTTGCGATTGTTGTAAGTTCTGTTCCATCTCCTGAAGAAATCTGCTGTTTTTCCATATCATTAACTCCTACGCTATCCAACGGCGGGTATTCCGGGTGCAGTCCTTGCCTGCTATCTAAATGTAACAGTTCCGTTCCGTTCTCTTGGTGGTTCTGTGTATGTGTTGAATCCTCTCGTATGTTGTCTATCTGTAACTGATCCGTTTTCATTAGTTCTGTTATTACACCTTGCAACTCCTCCTCGCATCCCTTTCTCTCAGCACCGCGTTCGGAGTCACTGTTCAGAAGGGCACTCTGCTGCGGCAGCTCGTCTACTCCCTGCTGTCCATTCGTCTGCATCTCCTCATCTCGGCGACTTTTGTCTTGCTGCTCATGTCGTGGTGCTCTCCCGTCGAGCCGAGCCTGCTTTTTAGCGTGAACTTTCAAGTGAGCTTTCACAGAGTTTGGCTGACTAAACCCTTTGCCGCACAGATGACACTTGAAAGGTTTTAAGCCAGTGTGGATCAATTCGTGCCTGTTTCGATGCGAGATCATTGTGAAAGACTTCTCGCAGTGTGAGCACTTGTAGGGCCGCTCCCCCGTGTGGCTCCGGAGATGGCTGACAACATCTGAGCTTCGTTTAAAGCATTTGCCGCACTGAGGGCAAGGATACGGTTTTTCACCCGTGTGAGTTCGCATATGAGTGGTGAGATTCGCACTCAACGTAAACCCTCTGTCGCATACGGAGCACTTGTACTTTTTCTCCATCTGTTCCCCACTGTGTTTGCGTAGATGAAGGTTTAGTTTTCCTTTCTCCACGAACCTCTTGCCACACTCCACGCATTCGTGTGGTTTTTCGCCACTGTGAACGCGCAAGTGCCTCTTGAGGGAAGATAACTGCGATAAACCCTTGTCACAAAACGTACACTTGAATTCCTTCTCGGTCGCGTGACTTCGCATGTGGTAATCAAGCTGAGACTTCCACTTGAACGTTCTTACACACTGCTCGCAATTAAATATGGGCTTATCTTCGGGTGCAATTTTTTTCCTCTTGGTGGGAGAAGGTATTTTGGTTGCGTCAGTACATGTTTTCTTACGAGGTCTCTTTTCAGCTCTTCCATCTTCAGCGACAGGTTCATTCTCCTCTTCTTCATCAGCTTTCTTTCGCCCCTTGGATTCCCTTGGTTTAGTTACTTTTGCCTTTTTAGTTTTAAGTTCAGAGCCGTCAGCTGTAGAAGCTGCTTTTCTTTTCTTTCTGGCAGGAGTCGCTTTAGAGGACATCGGCTTCTTGGCCGCAGTATTTCGAGCTTTTGTACCCTTCGAGGAAGACGTTTTTCGAGCCTGTCTTGCTTTTCCCACACTCTCCGCAGAACGTTTCCGTCTGTGCGCTACTTTTGGAGTTTTGCCGTTAACCAGAGGCGTCGTGGCCTGTTTTCCTTCATTTGATCTTCCTGTTTTTGACACCACTGGTTCTACAAGGACAACACGGTAAGAAGAATTTTCCTCAACAATTGTTCTACTGTTTTCAACACTTGTTGCCCCTATATCAACCACAACCATTGACGATTCTGGATCAGAAGGCAATATATCGCCCTTCTCGTTGCTTTTCGTGGTCTCGGCAGACCCCGTTGGTTCGTCTACCTGAAATTCAGGGTCTTCACAAGGATTTGCCTGGACACTGTCTTCGACAGCTCCACTTTCTTCGTTGGTAGCGGTACCAATGTCAACTTCAGGACACGCTGACTCTTCATCACACGAAGGCACTGTAGCTTCCTCTGCGTTGGCTTTCTTTGTCTGTAATGACTCCGCAGGATTGTCTGCTTGAACCCCATGGTCGTGAACGGTATTTGTCTGGTCTTGTCGTTGACAACGAACTGACTTGTGCCTTAGAAGAAAGGTTGAACCAGCGAAGGCTAGTCCACATACGTCACACACAAACTCATGACCTGGCACAGCAAAAAAAAACAGTGTTAAAAACAAGCTTTGATGTTTACATGCAGCTCCCAAGGATGGATTACGGCGGAAGGCGACTCTTTCGCCTAACGTAATACAAAAACCTTTAAAAAACGTAGATCGATTAAGAATATCAACTTTCCATACCTTCAGGTACCCCAGGCTAAAAAATTTAATTTGATCTATAATATAGATATATGTATATATGAATTTGACAAGTATGTTGTCATGCCATGCTTATGTTCTTCTTGTATCACATCACAAACTCCTCTTATTATCTTGACGACTAACAGGAGAAACTTACTGTCTTGAACTTAAGAATTCTTTCGAGATTTTGGAAGTATATGTGGGAAAAATAAGTCAATTTCTCTCTTGCGAATTGCAGACTTCAATTCTTAAAAGGCGAAACACCTGTTTTATTTAATTTGCTGGCTGAGAATCTTCGACCTGCTAAATTTATGCATTCTGGAGCTATGTAGAACATTCCAGAAGTTTTACCGCACCAGTTTAAAAAGGTCGTCTGTGAGAGGGTGGTTAGCGTGTTTTTTGATAGTACACAGAACGGTAGAAACACTACAGAGACCCCGGTAAGGTTTGGAACCCATAACCTCTCATCAAGACATTGTACATGTAAAATATGATGATAACCACTGCTACTACAGAAAGCTTACCGAGCTGGTCTGTCTGTGCTGAGCTGTCATAAAACCACACTAGCAGCTCACTGCCAGCCTCCACAGGGATACAAGTCTTGTAGTAAATCTCACCACGGAACTGTACAGCAACTAAGTTCTGTTCCTTGTTGTCACGTGCACAGTTCACAAACTTCATCCAGTTGCTGTTCTGTTCATCTGAGCCATCAATTATGCGACTGATTTTACCATCTTCCAAAACCTACCAAGGGATTTACAATGATCAGTTACTGAGGACATACAGTTTTTTCGGGACACGTAATTACAGAATACATGAATGCATTTGGTTTAGTAGTGTTTTGTTTGTTATAAACTATTCTGTACAGACATGTATCTTTACAGTAACTTACAGTAACGACAGACTACAGACTGCATCATCCATTTTTGCTTCTTTAACCTGATTCTTTTTATGTATGCCTTGTAAGTATATTGTGTATCTCATTGAAAGTATTGTAAGAGTAAAGTATGGTACAATACTGTATTATTCACCACTAGAGCATTTTTCACATGCAGTTCTTAAACTTTTTGCTACCTGGTGAATATTTTCACAATGAATTTGGATATAGTTTTAACGAAGCTATCTAAGAACGTTTTTAATTTAATTGTAATCGCCCTCGGTATGTTTACAATGTATTCTTGAGCAAATAATGCCTGACTGCCTTGTCCATGAAAGCTAGAGAGTTCTGAGAAGATTTTCAAAGATGGGTAATAATAATTGGAACTTATATAGCGCATTTTTCATGCCGAACATGATCAAATGCGCTTTACAATTTGATAAAGTGATAACAAATAAACTGTTTATTGACTGAGCCAAGTCTGGCCAGTTGCAATCTTGCACGTACATGAGAGTAAGAGTCATTTTGCACAGCAAAAAAAAAAAAAATCAAATCTTTGAGTAATGGGACATGCCTTCCTTTGCACCCTGCACAGACGTCACTGCACTCAATTTATTAATACCATGACCTTCATCTGGCCCTGACAGGACTACTGTGCTAGGTTTTGTTTAAAACGGAAAAAAAGAGTCTATAATATTTGAAGTCAGAAATGTTTTGTCATGTACACATACACCCAAGGTGTGGTGTTTTGTATTATTTGCTTTTTTGTACATGTACATGTATGACAGATTCAAATGCTTCTTAAGGATAAGGATAGCAACCCTTAGAATTATTTACAAACTACAACTGAGATAATTATTTTCAATGTTACAGTACAGTCAAATTCCTTATAAATTCATGATTATCTACAAAGATGTGTACAGTGTATAGCCTACAGATTCAAATATGAATTTAGTATTAATATCTATTCTCGCATCAGTGATAAAAAATAATTTTACAAAATAATTAGATACTCACGTCCCACATATACATAAAGTTGTGCCCCTCTTCAACATTGAACTGCTTTGCAGAAACTGTTTGTCCTTTAAAGGGACCAAACATGACCCTTTTGTCAATCCTTTCCCTGGCAAAGACACCCATTTGGTCTTGTCCAACCGCTGATGGCATGAGATACAGATTGCTTGGGAGTGTAGCTCTTGCTTGGTTTTTCTGCTGTGATTCGCTTGCAGAGTTGCAGTCATCAACCCATTCTAATGGTCCATGATCTGGACAATCACCATATATACACTGCTTGTGACATTCGTCACAGACTGAAAGACAAGTAAAAAAGAATGACAGGCTGTAAATGTAAGTATGGCAAAGGAAAAGGTGATGTGCAGGACGTTTAGAGCTTTGCTCCAGACTTCTCTACATGTAGATTGTCACAAGTCCCCTGCTTGGGATACTCCCTATACAGGTTACACAGGTATGTGTGACCCTTCAGGGTATGGTTTTTGAGTGATTTTGGTCTGAAAAATAGTTTATTTTTCTCTCTGGCTTGGCACTACGTATTTTGTTTAAAAAGAAGTATTGTTTTCCGCATCAACATTGTTTACCCAAACACAGCAGAAGCCATTTCTGGCTGTGGGCACACAATGAAGTCACATAGCAATTTCAGATCTGAAATGGGTATGGACAATCAAAGTTTTCGGTCTGAAATAAGGTGTATGTTTCAAGGTTTGGGTGCACAACTCCAACAAAAAATTTTAGGACTACCCCACTGGGTAGAAACCATGCAATTCTTTCAAAATGTTGGTGCAAAATCCCTCCAATAACAAGAACAATCAGATAGACCAAATGTGATTTATCAAAATTCTTCCCAACACAGTAGACCTTAGCATGAGGCTCTAGGAAAAATAAACACAAACTCTGTAGTTACTCCCCAGAGCATTGTACTGTGGTCTAAACTGTTTTAGGCTGAATTTTAATACATGTATACTGAAATTGGTCTGTTGCCTTGAATTGAAAAGCTCCCCAAAAATTTGATCAGGGAATTTTGATGCCCATCTGAGATTCTTACTACATTGCATTAATACTCTATCTACTGTTATGCATCAATATTGAGATACTGAGAAAAATGCACAATCATTAGCAACACAACAAAAGCAGGTCCTCAAGCACTTATTTGAGGTCTAAGAAGCATTTTATACAGTATATTTAAAAACTATTCTTTAAGCTTGAGCTGGGTACAAGGAAAGCCAATAATTATCGCATGAATCACTGCTGAACTAATCTGAATTCTAAATTCGCAGTGCTTTACCAAGGTCCTAAGATCTGGAATTCCCTTCCTGTTACAATCACTTCTTTGTGAAAAATGTCAAATTAGTGAACTAGCAAAGCCGAACACTGTACCACTATCTACATGTATGTAACCATATTGTAACTTACGAGGTGGTTTGTAGAGGTCACCTCGCCAACCATTCATATATTTAAAAATAATTAATATATTAGGTCAAAAGCTAAATAAACAGAATCTTTGAATCTTTGAAGATGACAACTAACAAACAAGCCTTTTGAATGATATTTCTCATTGCATTTCCAGAAATGAAGTTTCACAATGATTTACCAGGATGGCATTGCCCATACCAGTAATTTCTTGCATGTCCATGATAAATAGGCTGTCCAGCAAGGGTTACATAAAAACAACAAGGTGACCAAATTTTCTATTTTTCAGCCACATATTCTGACATAACTGGCATACGCTTTCTCTCTAAAAATGTTAGCCACACTCATTTTCCATCTAAGGCCACACTCATGTATAATGGCCGATAACAAGATTCAGTAAACCAATCACAAAGCTAGAAGTACATTATAATGTGTCATGTAGCATAAGACATCTGGCTGTTAAATGTAATGAATAAAACACTTGTTTAATGAAAATCAGGATTGAAATGAGTCTGCCAAGTCACTGTAAACACTGGGGATGCTTAATTGAGAAAATACTGTAGTTCAAGCAGCAATTGAATGAATTTGCTATGTATTTACATGCAAGACTCACCAAGATAATTATCATTTTGCTTGAACTCCATGACTGATCCTTCTCAGGCAGGTATTAATTCTAAACAGGAAACATAAGACCATGTACATAAGTAAATTTGTTAAATGTTCTTGGAATCACATTTGCCTTCAAACATGAATATGCAACAGACAGAGTTTCTCCACTCTGTGTAGCTAATATCTCATATCTACACATGTACATGTATGTGTTGTAGTTAAAAATTAAGTTCAGGTAAAAATTAAATTCCTTTGTCTCTCAACCCTACTTATTCAATGATTATGAATAATTAGGGTTAGAAGACAAAGGAAATTGAGAATCTAACTAGGTTAAAATTATTTTTACCTGAATTTAATTTTTAACTACAACATATGTTATGTAAATAAAATTAATACGTTATCAAGCATCTAGGATGGGAATAAACTAAATTATCAACCACAAAAATTTGTCTTACCCACAAGTACATGTAGACAGAATAGGTTTTGTGCCCTACAATTACAGTAATATAATAAAATAAATAAATGAAATTATATCAATAATAATGATAATAATAATAACAATAATAATAATGATAATAATGATAATAATAATAATAACTTAATTACTTCTATGGTGCTCTTTACACATACTGATCAAGAGCGCTTTACAACTTAAAATCATACGGCCTACTGGTAACAATAAAATTCAAATTTGTAAAGCTAATTACTGTAAATACTGACATATAAGCCACACCATTTTGGGTAAATTTTTTTTATCAAATTGGGGTGTGACTTATCTGTGAGAACATCTGGACACTGTGTCATACATTTGCATAAATTAACACTTTTTAGCAAAATTTTCTCACTCTGTATAGAGAGCTACATGTAGCTATAAAGCAAATTATACCACAGCACCCAATCCCATTGATCATTGCTATTGTGAGTTTGGTAACTCCTAAAGGAGCCATTTTGGTTCACATTAAGCATAGGTTTACATTAACAGAACTTTTAACCAGTTGAAGTTGCGTTTCTAGAGCACCTGAATGTCACTTGGCAGGGAATCTCCATTCTGCTGATGGTTACCCACTTCAACAGCAATCAATTCACCATAGGCAAGAAAATACTATGCTATTTGTGAATATTTGCATGGTAAATGACCAACCGTTTCTTTGCCATTCAATAACTTGAGAGCAAATTTGCTGAACTGATTATCAAACCCTCTTCAAGTAACAAGTTTTTCTCTAATAGATGTGTGAAAATAAATTTTTGCATGTTTCCAGTACTCCAAGTAAGAGTTTTAGTACTTGTTAGTGAGTTGATAAGTGGGTTGATCTGTGTTCAACTTTCAAGAAACTTGAAGAAACTGCATGTACATGTAAGTCATTTTTCTCAAGACTCCACTTATGATTTATTTTTAATTCTTTTCAATTTTTTTCCTAAATTTGAGTTGCAAAATTTGGGGTGCAGCTTATCTGCGAGTGCTGCTTATATGCCGGTGTTTACAGTATATATATAATAATCTACATTCTACGGCTACAATCCACATATGAAGATGTGGATTTTAGTCACTGATCAATACTATTGCTTAGTCCTAATCATACAGTAAATTAAACAGCTATAGTTCATGTTGGGACAGGGTTTGCTCTCATCATTTGATTAACGAAAAAATAAATAAATGCATTATCCTCAGCATTACGCTCAGGAAAAAGGCTTGTAAACAAATAATTTAAATTTAACAAAATGTTGCTTAGAATATGCCCACTGGCCAGTAGAAAACCAGTTGACTGTTTACAAGTGTGGCTGATGATTTGAACTCAGGCAACTGTGATATAAATCCAGGTAGTGCCCAGAGAAGAACTTTAGCCTGGATTGCTACATGTACATTGCAGTATGACATGGCGATCACTCTGGTCATCACTCCTGATGCTGGCTAAGCTCAGGATTATTCGGCAACAGTCAAGGCTATCTAAATACAATAGACTCCAGACACCAGTTAAGCCATCTGACCTAAGGCTAATTAGTACATTACCAGCTCCTACTCAGCATTTATTGCTATTGTAGTTTGCTGTGGGAAGGACTGTAGCACTGACAGTGAAGGAAATTTGAAGAGTAATTCATGGCCGAGATGTTAAAAAGTATTTAACAGGTGAATGTTTGTTGAGAAGACAAGGAGGCTGAAGCATGTTTTGTTGCTCATGTAGCCTTTACAGCTGTCTCACTCCTTTTAATACAAAGTCATGCATTTATACTCCAGGTGAAATTCACTCAATAAATTATATTAACTTTTATGCATTGGATAATCATCAGACTTGTATAATGAGCCTGGTTACCTCCGGGTACTCTTTTAATATGATTACTGTAAATGGTATGTTCGACCCAAGACAACGTACACTTCGACCTCACTTTCTAGAAATTCTCGTCCTTACCTTTGAAATGTTGTCCAAGAGAAGCTAGCTGTCACTCCGAGGTTGAACACACTTGAGCTTCTTCTACAAACAAACGTACAATGCAGCGTAATTTGCTCCAGCTTTATGATAAATTGCTATGTTAAAATCGTTTAAAAGTACATTATCTTACAGCCAATACATCTCCAAGACAGCCAGCATTACAACGACAATCGGACTAGCCATAATACATCATCTTAACATGGTGATCACGCAGACAAATTGAAAGTGTGCGAGGAACTTCAACACAACATTGGATCGAATTTATAGATGATTCTACCACGAAAAGTAACGGCAACAAGATGGTGAAAATGACTGTACTTACCTTCACAAGATCGTTTCACGGAGAGAAAAAAGAAGCAGCAAAAAGGAAGCCAAATATTCCATCGAACGCCACTGCAAAACTCAGCTTGCTTCTCATGTGCAAATGAGGTTGACCGCGTGAAAACTGAGCCTGAATCTATACAAATCGACTTGTGAGGGAGGGGAGGGAAAGAAGACAGTTTCCCGAATGGGCGAATGTGATCTTGTAGACCAATAGCCAATTAGAAAGGTAGAAAGCCTTAAAGTACTTCAAGGGTGGTATTTCTCGAAAATTTAGTGACGTTCAAGACCATGGCGTTCCAAGTTTTCCCGCTAATATCCCACCACACGCGGCACGCCAGGTAGATTCAATTTAGTTCAGACTGTACTGTAAAATCATATACATAGCAAACGAAATTTTAATATTCTATTAAATACGTACGACTTTCTGTAGTTTAGAAGTTTGAAAACCCTGACACTAGAGTTGAAAAACTTGCACAAACAACAACTGAAACTCATGAAGCGAAATAAGGCCTCTTGGACCTTCTCACATGTAAAAAAAAAGGGTTTTGGAACGAGAATTCTGGATGACTTACCATCACCAGAACTGAACAAAGGAAAGCTGGCAGACTGAGGAGTGGGAATTTGAATTGAATAAAGTAACGAAAAAGTTTGAGGTCCCACGAATCTAGGCTTAGTAGTGATTCCGAAACAACGTTTGCCTTCTAGAGGCACCCATGCTCCCTGGGATGTGTTTTGAATTTATTAGTCTCCTTTCACTTAGATTTCTGAGTAATTCATCACTTGTGAGAATAGTATCGGGTTGAGTTAGGGTTAGGGTTAGGGTTATTGGTCATACGATATTTTTCACCAGTGAGAAAAATCGTATGACCAATGAGATTGCTTCTCATCAAAGAGAGACTTTTTTATTTAGTGAGTTGCTGTGAGTAAATCTCCGTACTTATATAATAAAACACAGTTATCTCGGTGATGGCAATATGGCGATCATAAGGAAGCGCTGGCTAGCTAGGTAAGTTAGTATATTTTATATTTTGCAGATGCTTCATTTATTAACTTTCTAAAAAGTCAGTTCTCAAATCCTCATCGTCGTCGTAAGACTAGGAGGAAAAATATCTTTCCAAAAGTTCTATGACGGGGTCGAAAGCTTGGTTATCGTAGTGTATGCCGTCCTTTGTTCCAGGTGGGTACGAGTCGCTTATGGGATACACGTCTAGTACAGTGATGCCACTTGCACACATTGCTGAGTTAGCAAAAGCGTTGTAAAGCCGAGTGCGCTGAAAATTAAAAATACAAATACTTTAGTCTTACGTCAATTTCATTCTTGCAATTATCTGATTTGCCTTTCTTCGCAGCATACATAGCTTTTCTATGATTGCTGCAGCATTTTTATCTGGACTTACCCAGCCTGTGTTGCCATTGATAAAACGGAGTGTCATTATTTACAGTGCTTCAGTTTTTAGAGTAAGGAGTTACACCATTAGCCTGGGTAGCGTCTTGTCCGCCTCTGGTCGCATTGGACATTATAAACCAAGTAAGCTTTAGCACTGGGATATTTTGGGGGTCCAGTAAGTTTTCCCACCCCTGATGTGGTATATGAAAAGGTCCAGGATGTGCTTCGGCTTAGGAATGAAAATTGCACATTTTGGTATCAGTTAAGGTGTTCAGGGCCGAACGCCAATATTTTCAGTTGCTATCGATTGGGTTCGCACGCGAAGCCGTGAGTAAAAAGAACCATCATACGGTGTTGAGCATTACACTGATCAGGCATAAGATAGATTTTAGAGTAGTATCAGTTTTTTAGGGGTCAAAAAAATGCCTAAGCCACGTCCAGATATATCTCCCTTAGGGGTCTAATTCCATCTTTCCAACGATCGCGCAACGCCGATCATCTGGCACCCCCCTGTAACTCCCCGGAGACTGCCTCAGTCATGCATCGAGTCAAGCTGGAGGCGGTGGAAGATGTTGGATAGTTTAATCGATTCGTATGAACTGGGACTTCCAGTAGTAGGTTACTTGTATGGGAGGCTAGTCGAATACGTACGTGGTTGGTGGTGAATCTGCGGAATGCGCCCATAATATCAGCGGTCTGTCCATGTATGGCGGTTGTCGATTTCCAGATGGCTTTCCCCTGGTATAGCTTCTTGATCTCGAATATCAATGCAACAATGACTTGTTTATAGCTCTGAAAGCTGGTCGTCTGAGCAGGTCAATGCAGAAAAAAAGAAACGAAAGAAGATATTATGAGGTGAAATAAATGAGGGAACGATGTATTTCCCATGTTAAATGCACAACGGTGACAACGATAAAAATATCAACAGCAAAGAAAACAAGATAGTAGCACCAGCAACTACAGTACAACCTTAAAACCTTGGAAGAAATCAGAAATCTACGCTATCATTTGGTGGCGTTAAAATGGTCTTAAAGACTGGAAGAGACAAGATGTCGTTTTGAACAATCATGAAAATAGTGTTTTTCCGAAGGCCGATATGCACACTTGTTTTTATAGGTTTTAACTAAACTATTTTTAGTTATCTCTACTCATGATCGTATGTACTGCCTAATGACTCAGATAGTTGTGTTGGCAACGGTAATTAAACTGTTTCAGCACCTTAATATAGTGAGCTCCAGCGTTCAACAGCAATGCACTATCCCTGTCCATATCTTTCCTCTGTATCACTTGGCGGAAAAAATTTAACACTCTCGGGACATGCAAGTTAACCTCGCCACACGTTTCTGTCTGTGAAAAGTAACAATAATGTTAACAAATTTCATTAGAGTCTTGAAGTCTATTTGCTGGCAATGTGTCGATATAGTTAGCGGAGTCTGCGGAGGCCAAGTAGCCCATACCGTCGAAGTCTGTGATAAATCACTATCCAGGGTCATCAGCGTCTGGTATGTTAACACCTATCCACTGGAGCGAGATGGTTTTATCCAGCCTTGGAAAAAGGAGTATTTCTACTCTTTTCGAAACTTAAACAGCAACAACAACAACAACTGTTAAAAGTTGTCGCCAGTGCATGACTGAACAATTATTGGACGAGGTTGAACAAAATATCGTGCCAGTGGCGATCAGATCATTTCTTGCTGAGACAAAGGCTGAGGCAACTTTTCCTCGCGACAATGACAAATAACAATGTGTTGCTATAACCGAGTTCAATAATTGTCTTATCATTTGATAACCAAGTTTATTTAGATCATGCTCTGACAGCTCAGGGAAGCGATCGCAATTTTTCACGTAAGAGCGTTGTTACAAGACCTTACAACTACTATTGAGCAGAATATTATTTGCAGCAGGCGGTATTACGCATTGGCAGACCAATATTTATAGGCGGTCATTCGGCAGCTCACGTGGTCATGTGGTCACATGGTAAGCTCTCGGCCCGATGAAAAGGAGGAAAGAACTTCATCGAATAACAATGCAAGTTTGCTGAAATACTTTTAATAACTGGAGTGCTTTCGCTAATCCTATGAATGTGCTTTTTCATAGGCAAACTCGAGAACAATTGCTATTTACTCTAACGAAATAACTCTTCCAGTAGTTTCCTAGGCGGCAATATATACTAACCAGCTCGTAGAGTGTCTTGGGGTATATCCAGTTGTATGTATTGTTACATTCTTTAAACACTGATGAACAAAGCCTCCTCATGGGATTGTTAACTGACATGTAAAAGTAATAACTAAGTGAATCGCCATATACCCAGAACACACCTCGGCCAACTGTGTGATCGTGTTGCTTGCGTTGGTTTGATAAAGTTGTGTAATCTATAAGAAAGTAAAACATATTAAAACATATATTTAATTCAGTTTAAAAATATCAAAGTTAGTTAATACTGGCACATATCGACAAGGGCATTGATTTTTATCCCGAAATAACTGACCACGATCATTATCCATCAAATATTTTCG
>OMLO01002801.1_pt1 | contig 14252 bp, 11 predicted proteins | sample 1674811 | NCBI WGS metagenome assembly OMLO01 (sample SAMN06265003, study PRJEB25207) | coral metagenome | isolation source: Coral host | place: Mexico:La Bocana,Puerto Morelos, Mexico | collected 2008-11-13
CTGATTTTTTCAGGCTTCTTCTTTCCAATTGCTTAAATTGGAAAATTAACTGCGATGATCATTCTTCACTTTCATACGGTGTATAAACACCTCAATGTTGTTCTAATACAATTTGCTCCTTAGGCAGTTCCCTTATAAAGAACTTCAAACGTCTCTCACAGAATCTGTCTATACTAACGCGTGTCCATTTTAACCTAGTTAATTCTGAGAAATGTATGAGCCTCAACCATATATGGACTAAACAAGGAAACCGTTTATGTCCATATAATATGTCCATAACAAGGTAACTGTCCATTGCTGCGAATGTACATAAATGTCTGTGTTCTTGAATATGGAATGGATTTTAAACTTACTTAAAGCCAAACGCTTTGACTGCGTCAGAAAGCCAGTTAAGAGATTCAGCCAGAATTTTGGGGTTCTTCTGTGAGCCAGCATGTTTTGAAATCTGTAATAATTACAACATTTGCAAAATTCAGCATGACGACTTAAACAACAAAGGTAGGCTAATATGGTGGATGATTACCGTCATAATTCAATTTTTGATTTTGTGACATGTTATTGGATTTTGTATTGCAATGAGTTTTTTGACTGTTTGAATTTTATGTTGGTTTTATCAATTTTCTGACAGAATTCAGAAATTTTCGTCTAATCAAATTCTCGGATAACCTTGAACATTCTGTTGATTTGAATTTTCAGATTGTGTCAGGTTTTGGAGAGCTTTTGGAATTTCCGACTGGTTTTCATTGCTTTTCATCTCCGATTCGTTTCCAACTCGAGAAAAAGTAGCAGCAGAAAATAGAATGTGTCCGAAAATTAGAACCACTGCCAAAAAATACACCATGGGCTTAAATTGTAGTCAAATATTGTAAACTTAAAGACAAATTACTTTCTCACCTTCAAGCTGATATAGTTTAGTGATATCATCACAGCAAATGTGGTGAGAGTTTCTTTGCTCACATCCTTTAACTGATGGAGTAAAATATGTTGTGTGAAAAATGAGGAAATTTTTCAACAAATTCGTATGGAGCCACAAGAAGAGGTTATGACTTACTGTGAAAACAGCAAACCGCAAGTATAAACAATTTAAAGAACTTCTTACCTTTACATCTCCAATCTTGTCCACCAACCCATCAAGAGCATAAAAAGCACTGCGTTTAGAAAATGTCTTGATGTTCTGTGCTATATACTGACACAGAGCAAACTTTGCCTTCAGAACCTGCAAGTATGCACAAAATAAAATTAATGGGAAACTCCGTCACTGGGCATGGCAAATTTCATAACATAACAACAATGACAGTACTCGAAGCTCTGCTGAACCCTTTGGCAACAAGGAGTATTGTTAAGGATGGTCCCTCTAAATGGGCTGCCAGTCCATCAAAGATCAGCAAATAGATCACATAGCGTGTTTAAACAACTTGTCAATATCCAGCCACAGTCAATTAATCCTTGTTGAAAATCTGCACATAAGGCCAGTGGATGAACAGACGAAGTCTTCCTTACTATCACACTTTACAACAACTTGAGTCAAAACTTGGTATCTACCTGGAAGTTGGTATCTTTCCAGCCAGGTTTCTTAGCAAGAACTCTGATCAGGACTTGAGATGACGTAGTGTTTGTATCCATACCTTTGACAAGCTACAATGAAAACACAACAAAATGTACACCTTACAAATGTAAACATGTAAGACTTTTAAGTGTGAACATGTGTTTTGGTCAAATACTCCCAAAAGTGCTGGCACTCGGTCAACCCTTGATTGGAGCAAAATCATTTCTTTAGTTAGCAATCAATATAATGCCAATGGACTGAGTGTTCAGTGGAAACTTGGCTCCACCAACAGCATACCATGCATGGTTCATTTACTCAGCAATAAAGTTAATAGTAATTAGTAAACATTACCTCAGTAAGGGATTCTATACCAGCTAGTCTTTCCTTCCAGTTGGCATGCACCAATTGGTTTAACACAGCTTCAGAGATCATCTCTGCTGCTTTTGCATCTACGTCTTCTGGCTTTATTGAATTGGAATAACAATGAGAGACTAATAAATGAATTCCACCCTGTACATGTAAAACATTAGCCTGGATTTAAATTGTTCAGAAGTAAATGTCTAATAAAGATAATTAATTTGACTCCACTGTAGGTAAATAGTAATAATTTATTTTTGACAATTAATTTTGATTCATGTGTTATGCATGGCCAGCAAAAATAATTTTGTCCATGAATACCCACTCATAAGAAAATTTGCAAGGGCTGTAATCCATGACACCTGCTACAGCTAGGACTGAGTAAGACTAGTCAGAGCAGCCTTCACTTGACCATTACTGATATAATTCACCCACAAACCAACAAAATTGTTTTGGTGCGAAGATCAAGAAAAAAAGCTGACTCAAAACTTACATGTACATGTAATGATGTACTGCATTTGTGTATTAGGTAAAAAGACACACATGGCACATATTTCTTACCGACATCTCTTGTTCAGTTGGTTCCTCACTATCATAAGCAGTAGAAGATGCCTTCTTCTTTGCTTTGACTGCTTTTCCTCCACCACCCACTGGTGGTTTCTTCTTCGGGGGCTAGAAAAACATATCAGTGTCATTAGCCTGGGTAAACAGACAGCCAGCTACACATTCTCAATCATTTCCCAGACACAAATGCCGTCCCCATGCGTCTTCATGTACTCACCCCTGAGCCAGAGGAACCTGGAGGAGGTTTGGCAGATTCAGCAACTGTTGTTTTACCAGCAGGTTTGGATGGTTTCTGAACTGGCTTCTTGGCTGGAGCTGCCTCTTTCTTACCACCGTCTGTACTGGTTGCCCCAGCAATGGCAGGAACTGCACTCACTTCTGCCTTCTCAGCACATTCTTTTACCTACAGAAAGTAAAGCAACCAAGTCTATATAAACTGGATATCTTAGCACTGGTGATTGTAAGGTGACCCTGAATTGCAGGGATTGTGATTTTGTATCAATGTTTTGATAGTGACTTCGTATTAACTGCTTTTTTACTGTCATGTAGAAATCATAGAGTCAGATTAATACTAAAGTTGAACATTGCAACAAGATGCTTAAAGTATTGTCCTGTGAGGAAAATATCCTGTAGTGGAACAGTTCTGATGCTGGGCAAGGTGCGGGGGAGGGAAGGAATGCCATGTGAAAAGTTGGGGATCCTCATCATCTTGTTTAGTAGTGTAAATCATGGACTCTGCATTGCTCAAGCCACACCCCAAATTGGGCCCCTCTAGTACCCCCTTCTAAATTACAACACCACTTTGAGCTACCATAATTGAAGAGCTGCAGACTACTCATTATTACTAACAAACAAAACAAAGAATAACACCATAGAATGACATGGCATGTCTAGAGCACAAGGGTAAAACTGTCTTGCTAAACAACAACAAATCATGTCAATCACCTTATCCATCTTGATTTTATCAAGCTGTTCAATGTACGGGTTTAAAGGTCTCTCACCAATAACCTTCAGCAGTGTACCTAAAGCTTCAGCTGTTGCATCTCTTACAGGGCCAAAAGTATCATCCATTCTCTACAACATATCACTCATTATCAGTTTTTGATTTCATAACATTTCATATTGATACTTAACCTTGTACAGTCTCAAAACAATAATTATTGTTATTATACATCGAACTCGCTATAACTTTTCTGATTGGCCGAAAGCGTACAGTGTAGTTTCAAAATTAGCGCCTGTTCACGACATCATAACTTACTGCAGATTATACATTCAATAATCATGTCAAGGTCACAGGTAATCATGTCATGTATGACCGCAGTGCACTTTTTCTAAGGGTAATCATGTATCATGTCAAGTTCGCTCGCTTTGTTTTGCTTGCCGTCAGTGAAGAAGCACAAACATGAGTTTTTTTTGTTTCGTTCAATGTATAATAAAACGATTATTAGATGAGGTTTTATGTGATATCCAGAATAATCAAGGTCTCAGTAAGGGTTATACCTACGTATACCTCGACCTTGATTATTCTGGATATCACAAAAACCTCATCTAACAATTGTTTATAAACTGTTTTGAAAACTTTGTGTCAGCTGCTAAAGATTAAATTTTACCAGGCACTGGTCTGTCTGTAAATGAACAATTCTGGCAACAGTTTGTGGACAATATTTCATGTATCAAATGAATATAAATGACACATTTATAAGATCTCACCTTCAGAAGACTGCTACAAACTGGCTTCAGGAAAGTCTTTGGCAGTGCTGCTGGTGTACTCTTGCTGAAGCAACGAACCAGAAATCGGATAGTTTCCTCTTTGACAGAAGGATTTTTGCTTTCTAAAACTGCTAGCAGGTCTTCTTGCAGTGCAGAAAAGTTTGTCTGATTTAAAAAATCAACAGATATGTAGATTATAATGCGGTTTGTAATATACTACAGTCTTTAATTTTACTGGCAGACCACATGCTTTTACCCTTGCCCATCAAGCAAGTGAGAATGAAAAGTTCTATGTACTTGCCCAACAGGAAAATTTACTTGTCCCAGAGAAGTGATCAGTGTTTTTTCACGTCCTAAGTCATAGCAGCTTAAAATCAGTGACAAAAGGAAAGTCTTACTGTGAAAGAATTCTTACAGTGAGGAAAACAGCATCAACAGCCTCTCTTAAAGCTGCCACCACATTTGTTTTCTTTTCTTTAAATTTGTCCAAGAGTGGAGTCATTATCATGGAGGAATACTGTGCGAACTTCTTGCGCAGACCTGTCGCTAACTGACCAATACACTTGGCTGCTAGAGCCACAACCATAACATTTGCATCCTTGGCAATGATCTGAATAAAAATGACACAAAGAAATGAGAAAAAAACTCATTACTTAAGAAGACGTTTCAACATAACAGCATAATAAAAATAAACACAATTTTCAAGATTTATAGCTGCCCTTGGGAGTTGTTGAGTCAAGTTTTGTTGTGTTTTTCAAGTTTACAAGTTTAGGTAGTCCTTTATCAGGAGCAATATATTTCTAAGGTCTGCTCTACAATAACACCAAAGTCACACAAACTGAAGGAAAAACATTTCAATCCTTGTTCTTGTGCTTAGATTCTGTGTTATTTTTATGGAATCTTGTCACCATGTGTTTGCACCTATAATGAGAAGCAGGCCTTGGTACATACTTTCTTCAAGGAACCCAGCAGCTCTCCATACTGCCCTCCTTCCAGTTTTGGACTTGACACAAGCTTCTCAAGTGCTTCCAATGCCTCTTTTCTCATCTGCCATTTCTTATTTTCCTGAATATTCCAATAACAATAAAGTAAGTAATAAAGAAAGTAAAACTCCACACAGTGCCCATCAAATGCAAAGAATAAAACAATGACCAAGTAGTTCAATCAACTGTTAGTTTTAAAATGCATTCTTCAGGCAGTGTCAAACTTTCTAACTTCAAACAACAAAAAAATAAATTTTCATCTTTGATAATTATGTACTCTGGTAATGAAATAACCAACAGCTTGCAATGGAGACTACTTTCACTCGATACAATATAGCTTATTACCAATCAAAACCTCCCTAAAAAGACAAATACTTCAGGGACCTTTGAAAGCACAAAGACCAGAAACACCAGCTGAAGTGTTTTCTTGGGAAGAGCTCTTAACCCTAGCACTGCAGATAAATCACTTAGTTTCCACATAGGCTATGTTTGAGAATAGCACTAGTATCCCCAAACCATTATTGAAGTAACTATTATTACTGTCATCGATTATCAACTGGTACTAACCAAATTTTCATAGAAGTCCTTGGGAAGTTTTGAAAGAATCTCAACTGCTTCTATTAGTTCATATGGATCAATAGCTTCCTGTTCAGGGATAGCCACTCCTATAAAATGAATTGCAGAAGACTTTGAAACAATGCTCCAAGTTCAGTCACTTTGTTAAATCCAAAAACAAGAGGGATTTCTACTAGAACCTGAACCTGTCAGGGAGCCAGTAAGAGGGAGCAATATAGAGCCATTGCCCAAAAAGACTACAGAAGGGTGCTGCAGCACCAGTGATCCCTCAAGGATGGTTTTCACTAGCAACCGAGTTGAAGTTGTAGTTACATACAGCATATTTAAGTCAGAATCAAAAATCCAAGTCCTGTCAAAACCTTGACAGAATCAGAGTTGGAAAAATAACTATGTTTCAATTTTCTTTTGATTCCGCTATCCTTACAACTCTGTCATTTTAGACCTAGTGAAAACTAGATAGTTGGAGATGGAAGCAGAAGGGGAAGAACAAACCAATCACAATGCTTACAACTGAGCAATAGGATTGGTTTGTTCTTCTGCTTCTAGTTTTTGCTAGATTATACATAAGTGACAAAGTCACAAAGCAGAATTGATTTTCTGCTTCCAAACTCCGTTGCTTTGATTTTGATGGCATAATATTGCTCTGTGCTTCTGATCATGACTCGATTTGTCTCTGTTGCGAGTGAAAACCATCCTTTAATGGTAAACAACATGGTATAGAGGCATGCAAGTAAGCGTGAGTATCAAAATATGCACCACTTCAATTATTAGTACAAAAACCACAGAACCTCCATCAGTTGTTGTTTCATCATCTCCACCAGTAGCAGCAGATGCAGCAGGTCCACGCTCTGCCATCTTCTGCTGCTGACTTCGGGTAAATCTGGTGGGGGCCGGTGGTGTCGGTGGAAGCTTCCCCCATTCTTCGTCTAACTCCTTCAACTGTAAAACATTGAGAAATCTTGATGTCAAACAAAAAGAAGAGGGAAATAACCTGTAATTTACAAGCTGTGTAATGGACTGATAGAGCAGTGTGCCCTACCACTGGTTCCTGAAAATTAAGGACATTAAGTTACATAATCATGCATGACGTGATAAGATTTCATTCATACCCAACTCTTGGACACTGTTGATTTCTTTTGCCTTTTTATTAATTGAATGATTGACTGTATGGCTAGCCCACCCTAGCAGGCAAGATGGTGCTACCTTAACTACTTGAGATTGTGTGGTATGTTCCACGAGAACAACTTGTTCTTTGTCCCATATAATAAATCCTTTATTAATTAACTAAGCTTTTTCAGTCAAAATAGCTAGATTGTGGCCTCGTTCTTTTTTGCATGTTTATGGACCTTGACTCCATCTTGGTCCATAAACACCCAAAAAGAACTTGGCTAACATCCAGCCATCTTGACCTCACAGTTTGTCAATAACCCATAAAACAAATTATTGTAAAATGGTGAGAGCAATGAATAAGGATATAACTGAGTTTAACTTTCTTCACATGATTGTGCTGAAACTGACCCAGAACGTATGACAGGACATACACACATGTTGACGCAAGGTAATTTTTCACAGAAGAAAAACATTTCAACATTGTATCTTCAATTATAACATTAATAACAACTTACAATAACAATGGTGACTCTTAAACAAAATCACTTGTGTCAACATTACCGTAGTGTTGAGGGAAAGCCTTTCTACTGGGGTACCTGGTAAATTATGACATTTCTCAGAAGACAAAGCACTGTGCAACACTGAAATATCAGTCTTTTTTTCTTTGGCATTGCATGATGGGTTTTGTATTCCCTTCACAAAAGCCCTGAAAAGCACATTGCCAATGATGATCTCCATATGACTGAGCTCAATAACTCAGTAGATCAAATCCAAACAATAGATCAATTTTTTTCACTTTCTATATGTGCTCCTTTGGTCAATTTAGAATTTGAAAATCACAGTTTTCATCTTAATCATGTACGCTACTCCCAGAAATAAACACTAATTTTATTCAAACAAAAACTGCATATAATTAAGAGTTGAACAGCTGAGAATAAAATCTGTGGTGGAGATTATGTCCACAATAATGCAGTTTTTCCTGAAGTCACTTAATTATTAATTTAATGGTTTAATAGGCATTCAGCTAAAAATGATGAGACAAAAGTTAAGTCTACAAGCGTGTCCAATGAACTGGAAAGTAATTAAGTTTTGTTGGCATATTTTAGAAGGATCCTCATGGGTAGATCAAAATTAATATAAAACTTAGTAATAATATATATGTTTTGAAATAATTGCTCAGTACTATTATTAAACTGAAAGTATGTAAACTGACTTGTGATTTTAATGATAGGGTTGATGACTCAAATGTTATGGAAAGACAAAACCAATGATTTTAATTAGTTTTCCATTCACGCAGCCAAATTTTCAACAATTAGAAAATAGCATATCGTTCGTGGCTGATAGAGTAAAAAGGGTTGAATTGTTCAAATAATACAACTCAATTCTCATAGGAGATTCTCATTAGTCTCATTCACAACTGTTTTTAGCGTCATCACATAGTGCTTCTCCCCAATAGTAAGGAGAAGTGCTCCATGACGACCCTAATAACAGCTGTGAATAAGACCATGTTGTCAAGGCATGGTGAGAAAATTCACCATTTGCGAACAATAACAACACATACCTGAACAGGCTTTATATTCTGTAGCTGTGTTTTGATGATGTCTCTTATCCACTTGTATATTTCAATAGCAAGGGCTTTGGCCTGTAAAATTGCAGCCATGAATGATTCATAGTCAACCAACAAACAGTCAGAAATATTATGACATGACAGCTATTTCATCACGGGTTTCAGCAAGCAAGAGCCAGGCACCAGGCAAATCAATTGGCTGTAAAGGATGATTTTTTCCGCTTGGTTTCACCAAGAAAGAAGTTCGGATCGAAAAGGTTTCCCAGCTGTGAAAACCAGCTACCTTCCTGCTGGGTTACGGCCCCTAATGACAGCCTTACTTACACATACAAGTCCAAGAGAAGATAAACCAACACGTCTGGTTTATAATCATAGTAAATCGAATTCTTCTGATGAGTGCATGACCAACCTATCAAAACCAGCAAGGAGAATTTGCACCTAGTAGATATTAAAACTGAAAGCGATTGGCCTACCTCTTCCCTGACATTTTTATCACTGTGATCAAATAGTTTAGGTAGAACTTTGACAATGGGCTTTAAACTGAAGACTTTGCCACCAAATTCACTGTTGAGAAAAGAAGTATTAAAGTTATTTGGAGTAATATAGGCATCCCAACAAAATGGCAAGAGAGCAAGTCACAACCTTTATTACAAACCAGTCAAATGAAAATTCGTTCAACAATCACCTGATTGCTTGACGTAGCACACTAGTACAAGCAGCAACAATTTTTGGCTGTTTGTTCTCAAGTCCTTTTAAGACCTCCTCCTAATATATACACAGTCAAAAAATACCAAAATATCAACCACAAAATGAAATATTTCCTAGACTGAAAAGCAGTGCACATACATACACCGTATATCCGAGATTTTACAACCAAGCCATGCATATATGTTATAGCTAAAGATTAAATTCAGGTAAAAATAATTTTAACCTACTGGTAGTTTGATTCTCAATTCCCTTTGTCTTCTAACCCTAACAAGGGTTAAGAGACAAAAGAATTTAATATTTACCTGAATTTAATTTGTAACTACAACATATACAAACTGATTTGTAAACAATTAACGTTAATTTTTAAAATCATTATGAATTTAAATCATCTTAGAAATTAAATAAACAATAGATTCCATTTGGCATGAAAACATGCTTGTACTGGCCACAGACATTATCTGTTCGAAAAAGCAAACAGTTTTCTGAGAGCAAAGCTCAAGGAAGACTGTGTGCTTTGTACAACAGATAATGTCCAAGGACAAATATCTTGGAAGCACATTTTCACACAAAATGGGGGCTATTGTGTTTATTAATTAATACCCTTCAAATATTTTTGTAGCAAGTGCACTTTTCAAAATAGGGGAGTATCAATGGATATTCCCCAGTTTTAGCTCAGGCATATTTGGTCACATATGCATTTAGACAAATCATGCATGAGCATGATGATTTGATGGATATTTGATGGATATATTTGGATATATATCCATATTTGATGGATTCTGGACAACCAATTAGAGAACTAGTTTGATATCAGAACTGAATTGTGATTGGCAGGCATTGCTGTATGTACCTGAACAACATCTTGTTTCTCAACTTCAATGTACATCAAAATAATATCAATTCCCTTTTCCTTGGTTTTTGGTCTGGCATTTAAACACTTGGTCACTACTCCAGCTATGATATCTCCAGCAACTCTGAAATGTAAATCATCATTGAGCATCAGTATGGTGTAATACTCAGTATGTCATATGCAGCATATATAGAGGGAGGCTAGAAGCTGAAAGTTAACAGGCAATTGCCCGGAAGTAAGCAAGGCTTGGTAGTCCATGTGATCTGGTGGAAACTTTGCCTACGTCTACTGACACCTTTGAGTTCAAACCAAGGGAGACATATTTCAGCTCTAGTTAAGTATTAAAAGAAAGATGCTCAAGTGTCATCTGCCACATAAAAGTCCACCCGTCTTGCAGAGGGCAACACAGGGCATGCTACACGAGTGTGAATCCAGAAAAGAAAGAAGCTGTTAGAAGCCAGATAATTTAAGGTCATTCCCCAATGTTGAACTGCGCATCCCCTACTGGGCACAATTTCACATGTGATTAGCGCGCACTCATTAACAAATGGCGGTTTTTTCTTTAAGGCTGGACCCCACCAGAGAAGTAAATCGTCATTTCTTCAAAAACAAGTGTGGTGACCTATAAATTGTTTTTGCTGTTTTGAATTGAATAAAAACTTTCTCTATGAAAAATAAATATGGCCTAATTCTCAGTGTAGAGCAAGAAGCAATTGTGGGAAAGTGAATTAACCAAGCAATTGTGACTATAATTATGGTGCTATTATAAGGATTTATAGGGTACAAACAAGGTGCCTTTGCTCCTAAACGAACATGGGGACCCTTCAATTTTATTTCAAAATTTAAGTTCCTATAATATAAACAATCAATAGGCAACGTTTGACAAAAATCTCAGTGCAGGTTCTATTTCAGTGGAATGATTTTAATGGGTTATGAATAAGCATGCAAGGTCAACATTGATTCAGCCGGCAGAGAAACCGTTTTCACATATAAATGCTTGATAAATTTAAGTTGTCTCAAAGGGAGATCTGTGTCAGGTACACGAGACCATATAACTAGGACCTACTAATTTGTAAGCTGGAATTGTCTTGTAGTAAAGATCACTTTCACTACTATAATTAAAACTGAAATATTATCAACCCAATTTGCAGTTATTTATGTATGGTTATTAATTAAGTTACATAAAAGTTACCAATTAACTGAATAAAAACTGATTGCAAATCATTTATTTTTAACAGGCTGAACTTTTATTTTCAGATTTTAATAAATAGAATAATTTTCCAGGTCCGATATAAGCTCGATTATCAAACCCGAGTGAAAACCCGTTCAAATTTAAAGGCATAATATATTTTTTGACATAACAGTTCCTACAAACGTACACCGCCTCTGTAAAGTACTTTTCTGTCAGGAAATCACATTTATAACATGTATAAAGAGAGTACTAACCTTCCAGAGATAGAGGGAGAAGCACCTTCTAAGAAAGCAAGTACAGCTTCGAGACCCTTGTCTTGAGCCACAGCGTTATTGTCGACTACAAACTTCTTCAGCATTCCCAAATACTTATTGAACTCATTGCTGTTTTCGTCGTCTATCTTTTTATAAATTTTTACCAACTCTTCGTACCCACTTAGCCTCGCCTTCCATACCTAGATTATAAAAATATAATTTTTGCATGAGCTAAATTTTCTTGTCATTTCCAAAATATTGAAAGTTTAAAATTCTATGTACGGCGCGAAAATATTTACCTTGTGACCGAGGCGATCTTCGAGCGGCAGCTTCGTGATATCGGCATCATCCGCCATGGTTTATCGTCTATTTTCCAGACGTCTTAATCTTTGTACAAAAGCAGCCCGTACTTTCCTACAAATGTGCTGCAAAATACAATTTTCAACGACTACCTCCGCTACAACTTTCAACGAAGATTTGAAATGGCCGACTGTAGGGGACCACGTGATCAACGCGCACCAATCATAACTACTCTTGATCCAGAAATGATGATCTCATAAAATTATGTGTAAGACTCACGAAACGTCTCACATCGTGAGGGTCTTTTTTTCTTCTCCACTTCCTTAGGGGAAGTGAGCCGAAATTTGAAAAATGGGATAAATAAGGATGGTAGGAAAATGGAATGTTAAAGGAAAAGAAGAGAAAGAACTCTCCCCATAACTGTCCCGCAATAATTTATTCTGCAGCTGCATGTTGCGGACAGGGTCTTCGATGTTCAAAACAAAAAGAAGACTTTCTTTGCCTGATTCATTGCTGTGAACAAATTAAATATTTCAATTCAAGGTATGCTTTCCAGAATTGTTTTCCACACAGCTCCTTCCTGATCTTCTTAATGTACAATGCACAAATGTGGGGAATTCTGTCCAACAATTTTGATTACTTGCAAAAATAGGTCTGAAAAAATGAGATTTTCCCTTATTGGTCAACCTTCAATTGACAGATGTTTAAGGTAAGAAACTAGACTGAAAAACAGCAGACAGTATTTTTTACCCTGATTTTAATACACATTTTTTTTTCATAATATATTAACAAAGATAACCCATTCCCTCAGTGCCTGAAAATCAATTTATTACATGTTGTTGTTGTTTTTTGATACAGGGAAATATTGGTTATTTTATACACCTATTAGATTTATGATGTAGCCTACTTATTATCATCAAAACATCATTGAATTTAAAACTGCAAAGTGTTGTCTATTCATATGTCGTTGCTGACAACTTTGTGACATGGCTACCTCAAAATAAGAGTTTTTCTAAGTCCTGGATAGGCTTGATAACTCTCAACAACAGAGCACATACCCCTCCCCTAAACCAAGACCAAAGACAACTGGAACTGAGAGAGTTCCAGAATCAAATTAAAATCATGAAAGGACTAATTTTAAAAGTATTCGTATGAACAAGTAAACTTGTATGCATTGAACAAATAAATAGTACCCTTTAAACCCTGTGATCAGAAGTAACATTAACCTTATTAGTTGTCGTATTGACTGTAAGGGTGGTCAGTAAGGGCCATAAACATTAACAGGTGTTATGAGTGAGTATTCTTGATGTGCCCTTGTTGTTACTGGTGAACTTGCCTGTTGTTGACATAATTCACCCACAAAGCAACAAGTTTGTTACAGGTGTGAAGACCAAGGCAGCTTGTGATTCAAAACAATAGCAGCCCTAAGCGTGCAGGTCTTTGCTAAATCATCAAGACATGTGATCAAAGCAAGAGAGACTGGCTTTTGAAAGGTGAAAGCTGAAGTTTAAAAGGAAAATTAGACTGTTTCTTGATCTGATTTGCTTTCACCCTTATAGAACATTGTTCTACAAAGACAAGCCCTTCCACTCCTACAGTATGTAGCACCACTTGATGATCTGCTCAGTAACTGCTCACTATCAACTTAAATTTATGATCACCAAAATTCTCATAAAATAATATATTTTAATAAAATTAATATACCTGAAAATCTTTTACCTGATAGTATATATTATTGATGAGAAATAAAAAACTATATCACGAATATCCATTAAAACAATATGATAAACTCAATAAGATGATCAATATCTTAACAATAAAAGGCTCTGTTAAATAACAAAATGGTCATTCAACTTGTGTTGCTTTTATTAGTATGTTGGCAAACAAGTTTCATCAGATATTTCTTGGAGTACCAGGAAATGGACCAAGACAAGTTGCAACAAAATGTATATTAAAAGTTTGAAGGATTCCAAGTTAAACTGAAAAATGTTTGCCTGTATGCTAATATTCCCCATTGTTCTCCGTCCTCGCCACCTCATTAATTCTGCTTGTATGATTTATCATATCATATCAAAGTAAATGGTCCAACAAAATCTACTGATACTCCTTAGTTGAAGACATTTACAAAGAAAGACATGAATTAAACCATGACTGGGTTACTTATCTGTAAGATTTTCTGCCGTTTGATAGTATTTCACAAAATCTCTAACTATAATCCTTTATAAAGTACAAGAGGTTTTTAATGAAAACATGCTTCTATCTTTCTGACATTAGCTGAAGTATGGACTACATTATTTTGATAGAAATTAGGATCTGCGACATTTTCCTTATTTGAAAGTACACTTACTCAAACTAAAGAATTGGGCTTCAAAATTTACAAGTATTTATTATTGGTACAGATCGCAGCAGACAATAACCGAGACGAGGATTCCTTTAATAGCTTTAATAAAATAGCAACTCTGAAAATCAAGGTACAAATGAAGGATTTATAAGCTTACATTCCGATCATATTTGGGGCGTATTACAAAGGCGATT
>OMLO01002802.1_pt1 | contig 14249 bp, 5 predicted proteins | sample 1674811 | NCBI WGS metagenome assembly OMLO01 (sample SAMN06265003, study PRJEB25207) | coral metagenome | isolation source: Coral host | place: Mexico:La Bocana,Puerto Morelos, Mexico | collected 2008-11-13
TTTGTCTCTTGCTTATTCATTGATTATGAATAATTAGGGTTACAAGACAAAGGAAATTGAGAATCAGACTAGGTTAAAATTATTTTTACCTGAATCTAATTTTTAACTACAAAATATAATTTATACATTTTTATAGACCTTTCCCAAAATTGCTGTTTATACAGAGAAAGCAAAAAATATTGCATAAACATTAGGAAGAAGATAAACACTATTGAAGAGAGCACAAATACTTCTTTTAAATCGAAAGAGTACTTGTAAAACGCCCAAAGACATTGATAACATCTACCAGTTTGCAACATTATGCAGAACAGACCCACATAGTGTTTAAACCTACAGAGCTTAAATCATGCTAACAGAAAGATAGCCAACTCTAACATATATACACTCCCAAATACATTATGGCTATACAATGTACAGCTTTTTCTTCTTGATGTGGTTAAACTTTTGGACAGTGCAAATTACCCCTCTACAAAGATTTGAAATTCACTCTTATACATGCAAATATTGAGTCTTCCTGATAGACATGCGTTTCTTAAGGATACAAAGTATTAAGCTTTTTAAGAGTTAATTAACAGAGTTTGCGTAACTGCCTCCTCAGTTACGGTAATATCATGGACATGAACAACAGCTCCCTAAGTGATAATAACCTACCATTCATTAAGTCCAACACAAAGCAAAGTTTATCTGGAGTTTGAAATGCATATGTCATACACACAATGAAAGGATTATTCACCTGTAAAAAGAGTACAAAAAACAAAAAATTATATAATTGTAAGCCATACCTGTAACATTTCACAGTAAATAATGTCATGTAGTTTTGAGAGTTTTTAACCTTACACTCACAGAATGCTAAAACTCAAAAATATTTATTTTATCAATAAGTCAAGTTCATTTAAGTATCACTACATCACACCACAAACAGAAAGAGACATTTTTTTAAGTAGAACAACATTATCACTTAAATTAGTTGATTTATTTTGAGAGTACATCCAGTGTGGTACATTAATTCTACTTACCATGGACAACATAATCCTCTCATTTAAAGCCAAAGTTTCTCCTTGTTTCAGTTTGATCCTTTTCTTGTCCAGGCATTTCATGGCATACCTACATTATGATAGAACAAACTTAATTGTTGGCTTGATTCAGGTCATGGTCAAACCATGATTACCTGGAATCAAAAGAACCTCTGAAAATAGTAAAGACAATTGACAGCCCAAACTGAAAATGCAATTAACTATGAGGGAACAACAATTTATTGAGACCCACAGAGAAAAATCTGGGTAACTGAAAGGTCAGACATGTACATCTTAAAAATCAAGGCTTGACTTCAGAATAATCAGATAACCCTTACCAAGACCTTGATCATTCTGGATATCACAAAAACTGAATCTAATAATTGTTTTATTATACATTGAATGAAACAAAATAGAAGTCATGTTTTTGTTTCTTCACTAACGGCAAGAAATCATGCGCCGTGGACATACATGACATGTATACTCATGACCTTGAGTGTCCTTGACATGGAAATCGTGTGCCGTGGTCATACATGACATGATTACTCGTGACCTTGAGTGTCCTTGACATGACTATTGAATAATCAGCAGCTAGATGACATCACAGCCACTGAATTCAAAAATTCTCTGTAGGCTTTTGGCCAATCAGAAAAGAGATAGTGAGTGCAATGCATAATAAGTGATATTAACTACATTTAAAAGTACACACATCCTGCATTAACAAAATGCATTCTTACATTTTTCCTGTGTCAGCTTTTCTGCAACCATAAACTTCTCCAAACCCACCACGGCCAATAATTCTATGTACACTAAAGTCGTTCATGGTTAGCTGTAGAGAGAACATATAAAAACACTGAAAGCAGCAATTCTCCAAGTTTTTGAGTTATTTTTTGTAAAACATTACCTCTTAGTTGGCATGTTGGACTATGTGTTGGACAGGTGATGTATGTATTTGAGACCAATCAGATTATTTTATGCTACACCTAATCCAATTATCAGATAGTCACATCTGACATTTTGAGTCACAGAATAGTGTGTTGGCATTCTGTACCTGCTTTATGATTTCCTCCTACTACTTTATTTGAATTTGAAAACCCTAAAAGATGAAAGTAAACATCCCAACATGCCAGCGAATGGCATCCTTTCTGGGGTTCATGAACTCAACTTACGTTAATATTAAGTTCCACATTTTTCCACTGACAAAATCTGACATATCTGTCACTGTCAAGAAAGGATGCAAGGCTTATTAGTGAGATGACATTCAAAGTCTGAAAAAATTAATCAAAATCAATTACACATTTGTGAGGTATGTTAACAAAACCTACCTTTTGAGAAACTTTTGGAAGATTGATCCCCTTAGACTGTTCCTAATTTCCAACATGTATGGCTACAGTAACAAAATAATTTAACAAATTAATTACATGCAGCAGCAATTAATATTAATAATATCTTAAATTAACTTCATCATTGTAGCCTTAATTGTATGGTGCATCTACACGGGGGAAATGATGGAAGGCAGAAACAAAGTATTGCTACATGCACTGTATGTATGTCAGTATAAAACAAACGAAGAGTTATTCACAAAATAATAAATTTTCCTAATTTACCTATTAGAATATTATTAAATAAACAGGGGGGATGCTATGCTGCCATAAAGAAAACCAGATAACATATCTTGCAATTAGAAAACTAGCTTGTTAAACTAGCCTTTACACTGTATTTCATTTACACAAACCAATAAAGAAATACTAAATATACAGATCAATTAGAAAATAAATCAACATGTGCTTACCTCAAACAGCGTAGAGGGAAGTTCTTTCTTTGTAATTGAACTCTGTACTTGAATCAGAGCGCTCTGGGAGAAAGACTGCAAATAATAATAATTGTTATGCTTATACTGCACTCACTAGTTTTTAAATGCAGCAATTAAGTAAAGATACATAGCAGACAGCTACATGAACATTAACAAACTCTTGGACTTTCAAGCAAGAACAGAAGGATATATTTAATATTTTTAGTTAACCAAAACCATTGAATGAAAAGGTTTAAGACTCCATCTTCACAAAATAATGGCACAAAAGTGATAAAAATGCAGGATGAAAAATACATAAGGCTGGTATTTCTGAGTATTTTACTCAAATCAAGACTACTGGTAATCCTGTACAGACATGTCTTTGCTCTTTTTATTCAGTAGTCTGTTTAACTGTTTGGCATGTATATAATGATATACATGTGTAACCATTAATTTTAATAAATTAAATACTGTCAATATTGAAAAATGTTATAACAATCACTCACATACATCTATCATTGTAATAATTTATTCAACAATATTGGTCGTTACATAGATACCTACATGTGAGCAAGCTAGGAGTTCAATCATGATGTATTTGTCAAAGATCTCTCGTGCCATTTTTAGCCTGTCCTCCTGGAACTGGAGTTTTTCATACTCTCGGATCTGTATTGAGTAGTTTTATGACAAACAAGTGAATGTTATTAACGTGGACAACATAAATGAGATATTAATAAAATAATATTAAGAAACTAAAATATTAATATCATCTATGTGAAGACAACAAAAGTGAAGTAAAAAAGTTCTTATGCAAAATAAACAATAAGTAGGTAGCTAACAAAAAAAATACTGAAACAGAAAGACTTGTTTTTACTTTCTTAACTTGAGGTAGAAGTGAGGACATTATTTTCAACTATGGATCTCATTTTTTTCACAACTCCAGCTCACGTTTTTTTTTTGTAGGCTTCATCAATTTTTACGTCTAAATTTCAATTACATATATTTACATTCAAGATTTTCTACCTTGCTAAAGAAAGGGAGACTTGGAGGTGGCATTTAACACCTTCAGACAATATCCCTGAAAGTTGACTAACTTTCTTTCAATTACTTATTAATAAGCGCAACAATTTGCATATATAGCTGATACTATGACATACATGTGAACAATGATTTTCAATGGCATTAAGCCTCTGAGAGATTTGAACATTTCTTACAATTTGCAAAGAGTTCAGGAAGTGGTTTACTCTACCGTAATTTAGATCTACATCATACATGCCGCAATGCGCAATCCCACAGTGTGTTTCAAACACAGGTACAGAGTTCTGCTGTGACTATAAGAAAAAGACCACTCCAATATCTTTCATTTTCAAATTAAATTAAGTCTGTATATTCTTTCCTCAGAACTGGTTTGTTTCAAACTATGTTTTTGTCAAGTCCAGATTAGTATACTGGAGGTGAGAAAGTTGAGGGAGTTGATGCAATAAGAGATCAGACTGTGACATGCAAGGCAAAGGCATGAGACTATGTTTATCAGCTGCAGGAAGAGTTGGTTACGCTGTGGGATAGTTCTCCACTGATAAACATTTTCAACCAGTGCTTGAAGCTAATGGTGGCCAACTAGCTACAGACTAGTAAAAATTCCATTTCGTCTAGTGGTTTTTGCACTCAAGGAGCCATTTTGGCCAGTGAAAATCTATGAGCACTGGAGGCTCAGAGGAAACCAATTAAAAGTTAATTTCAAATTGTTCATAAAAAAAAATTGAGACAAAGCGTGAAGAATTTATAACATCGGCTGTAATAAACATTATATATAATTTATTGGCCCAGACAAAAACTTTAAATTACTACAATGCAAAAGAACGATTGGCTTTTTGTTTGTTTTTTCCTTTAGTAAAAAGTGACAAACGACCAACAAACTTCATGCAGAACTCTAGGATGTTTCACACTTGCAGCATCTGGAGGTCACGTATGCTTTCCAAAAGTTAAAAATTCATTCAAAAATTTGAATGATACGTATGGAGTTAAGGCGGAACAAATGATTTTGTTTGTGAAAATCGTGAATCGGTTTTTGAAAGATAAGAATGTTTTTCTGTGGCGCTAGTTCAAGAGTTTTGATATCTGAGTGGTGAAAATTTTGTTTTTGAGTGTTAATTACACATGTCACTAGCCACTGGGCTAGTAAGCTGAAAAGTTAGTCTCGAGCCCTGTTCACCATATCACTCAAACTACATGTATATGAATCTCAATATAAGTACCATTTGTTATGATATATATTACATGTTTGTATAATAGCCTTAGTTATTCTCGCATTTTGATTGATCAAATTTCCAGTTGGGTGATAGGGGGGTGAGGGGGGGGGGGGTCTTAGAAATACCATGGGGAAGGTATGAATAATATCTGGTACAACACATTGTAATGTGAAAGGATTTTAAACTTCAAATATAAAGTACCATCCCACAGCTGCGATTTCTAGACTTGGATTCTCTACCTATTCATTTGATTTGGGAGACCCCCCCTCAAAAAAAAAATAAGTAAATAAATAACAAAACTGCAAAATATTTCAAGGCCTGTGCTGTGTTCATGGCAACTGACTATGTACATGTAGAAAATGCAAATATGTACATGTAAACTTAACTGAAGCAAAAGCAAGTTCTGTTACAATACCAATGTTTGCATGATGAGAAGAAAATATGTCAACAGCTATCAATGGGTTGCATGGTAAATCGCTACACAAAAAAAATTCATGGGTTGCATCCAGCTGGTCCAGTATACATAGATTTATTATTAAAAGGCATATCTGATCCAACAATAGGACATCTTCAAGTTCTTCAGTCTTAGCTTAATCCACCTTCTCACTGTCCAGCATTCAACTTAATTAGTTTACCAAACTATTTCCTTACAATCAACATGCACTGCCAGCACAGCTAGAAATAATGGATGTGCAACTAACTTGCACAATTTTATTACTCTGTGCAGTTGTTGTTCAAAAAAGTTCTTGTTCCAACAGATTTACTTATCAAAAAATCTCATAAACCTTGCCTTTGAAAACATGCACTTGGCCAACCTCTAATTGGATGCTTGATAGCAGCTTTTACTTTAATCAAGTTGTCTTGACCGTGATTGGCTGGTTACTTTCCATTTAAGAAATAAATAATGCAAAATCTATGTACACAATTCGATCAGTTTTCTTTGGACAGAACATAAATGTTGCAGTACAACATTGATGCAGAAAACAAAATTTAATCCAGGTGCTGCTGGATCAAAACCACATTCTTGCAACACAAACCATAAAGCAAAATTAACAACAAGGAAAAGAGGCAGACTGGCATAAGAATTTTTAAATTTATGTAGGAGTGTAAATTACATGTATATCAAATCTACAACAAAAAAAGCGGCTAAATTCATGTATTGAGCTCCAGAGGCAGAACACTTCACCTCATTGACAAAAGAAGCTTTCTCTATAGCAGTCAGCTTTAGGGCAAAGTGCATAAAATGTATGTACATAAACCTAAACACTGTATGTACATAAACACTGTATGTACATGCACAGTGCTGTATAGCAGCTTCTTGGTCAAAACAGACCTTTCAGCTTGGGTGGGTTATGACACCATACTCAGACCAAGTGATGATACACCTGGGAATTCAAGAGACGTTTTCCACTAGTCATGTGTATATGAATGAATAATTCCTAGATAGATAAAAGAACAATTCTCTGGAGAATATATCACATGGCCTGAAATGGGAAACAATTAACTACCCAAAAAAGTCTGCAGGAATCAACACAACTTTCACAACAAGAGGAAGCATTGCATTCCAGTGTGACAACAGCATGCTAAATATACATGTAATATTTAAGAACCTGTCAGTGTTCTTGATTGAGTACTTACACTGTAAAATTTTAACAATTGCCAGACATATCACATCGTGTCACATGTCACTTCACGAGTCACAGAAGAAGAAATAAAAAAAGTTGAGCAGCCACATGCCACTTGGAGAAAATGCTATTGAAATCACACCCTGTTTATCTTGGGAGGCAATTAAAAGTTTTGACATATATTATCTTGCACTAAAAACTAGCCAAACCAAACCTTGTTAGCAAAGCATCAATAATGCAAAGTGTGAAAAATTAATGCTACAATGCAGAAACCTAGCTAACTGCCACAGTCCAACATCTCTGTTCAACTTGAAAATCTCCCTATTAATGCAATGCATTTACAAACACACGATATACAATAGGTCTCAAGACTGGAGGAAATGTAATTGTACATGTCTCAAACCATACATGTACTTGAAGTTAAAGTTCCAAGTTACTGACCTTTATCAAACTGTTATTGAAATAATTGATGCAAAATTTAAATTGGAGCAGTTGGAAACTAGAACACAATTAATCAACTGACAAGTTGTGCAGATGTCACTTTTCATGCAAAATGAATAACATGATGATAAAAGTGATTGCTAAAACAGCTTCCGTTGATGCCTTAGCTGTGAAATCACCTAGCCCAAAAATCGCAAGTAACTACTCCAAATCAAATCATTGGCCTGTAGCTGTTAAAAAAATAGATAATACATGTATATAATTTATTTTTTTGTTAGTATATAATAAAGCCTTGGCTATCTTTAAAGCAACATAATACAGCTCTTTCTCATAATTACCACAACTTAATAGCCATTGCAATTTATTTTATAGTCATAATGACTATTCCTCAAACTTAAGAACCCAATAGTACACAATTGGCCATGACTACACATAGATGACAAACAGCCCTGGAATAATGGACATGTAAAAAGAAACAAGGCATGTTCCTTTGAATCAAATGGCATGTGGCCAAAGGAATTATAGTGTTAAATAAAAAAGTTTTTTTGTAAGAAAAGTTAAGCTCAAATATAAATAATTACTTTTAAGAGGACTAAAATGAAAAAACCTTGAAAGCAATTCCATCAACCTTAAATAAACATTACAGGTACAATATAAATATAACAAGGAGTTTAATATAAGAGCATATGTAAATGAGTTTTCCACACATGAATGAATTACCTCTAAAGAGAAATTTGACTTCATTGTAACAGCTTAATTTCAATGAATATATTTCGATCATTTGAGTTGACTGGTCTGCCCAAAAGTTAATGTGCTAATCAGCTTTTCATAATCTGAACATTTGGGTCATGCTTAATAACAAGAAGACTGTTCATCAACCTTTGTGACCAACATATTGATTGAATTTTATTCTTTCTGCCAGAGGAAATATATAAAAAAACGAGTAAACAAAACCATTTCAAAATTAAACAACAGGTAACAAGTTATATAGGCTACAAATTACCAAGCAACATACATATTTTCATAATAATTTCACATACTAATTCTGTTTTCCTGCTACACTTGGAACACTAAATTTATAAACATTAAAAAAATAATATTATGATCTATGAAAGCATTCTTGTTCATCATATCATTTTGGCTGGAAACAATCCATGTCGTTCATCCACACGGAGCAGATTTTCAACCTATTTTTTTTCAAACAAAGAGAGAAACTTTGTTCTCTTATTTAAATTGAAGACAACTTATTCTAATTCAAGAAATGCATTTTCCATATCAAAGTTCATTAATAATTCACTAGTCATGACTTGACTTTGACGACCATATATTATGGCGGATGCACTCACAACCAGAATTATAGAATAACCAGGGCCTTGCGATTATCTTGCTCTACGCCGGTGTAACTACATCACAGTATATCTTTATACCGCGATTCCGCAAAGGTTACTTTGTATATTAAATCATGCAATGGCCGGCTCCTCAGGGAATCGCGTAAAAACAAAAATTTCCACGATTTTTTTCCCGTCTGTCTATGTTTTAGAATAAGTTAGTTACTGCAATAAAAAAAGGCCACATATTTCGCACGGCACCTGACAAAGTAATGAAACAACTATTTTCTTCTGAACGAACGAAAAAAAACCATAGTTGATGGTCAATGTATTTTTCCTACACCAGTCTGTTTACCTGTGCAAATCCTACAATGTAAAACGAACAGACGTGCCAATTTTGGCGCTTCGAACGCTACATTACTCACGAAACGCACTGATCCTATTGGGGATTGCAATGGAAGACAGACTAAACGACTGTAACGGTGAATTTTTCAGGGGATGTTACCCCGAATCGTGTTTCAATATGCAACAATTGAGCCACCGGGCTCGGTGTTGATTTCGGCAATGTTTATTCAAAAGCAACTCAACCTTTAAGCAAGTGTATTTTTGACTCGAAGTCAGTAGAATTCTTAGAAATGTGCGCCCGCTAAGTTTACGACATAACCAAAATTATACATCACAAAATCGAGCCATCTAGTATCTACTTAATGTTTATCGCATTCCCGCGTTAATTCTGTCGGTCATTTTCTCGCTACATGACAACAACCGGTCACAACTGCGGCAACAAAACAAATGTTTCAACGACGGTAGAAAGGGAAATCTTTATAGCTCGTATATGGGTCACAAAAATTAAGGTACTCACTCTCTGGAGGATTCATGCGTTTGCATTATTTATTGTAGGATCAAGTCTAAGGAAATAAAGTCCCACAATCTTAGAAGGCAGGAAGTGAATTTGTGTAGTATGTAGCCCGCGTCTTACGTTCCCCCCCTCACAATACCACGCCAATCTACACTTCCTTTCAACGCTAAGTGCACACAAGCGCATCAAAAACCACATATACTACACATTTCTAGTCTAAGATGAAGCTTCGTTTCGAAGGCTGGAGATAGCAGTCGTGTAGTAATGGTTGACAACTCAGCCCTAATTTACAGGTCGCTTATATAAAACTGTACAACACCCGTGAATTGCATAGTCGGTGCCGCTAATTTGAACGCAGCCCAGCCAAGATATATCAGGAAAAAGTCTTGGACGAAGTTGTCAGGATCTTGCCATTTTAATAAGCTTGCAAGTTCGGCTAGCATCCGCCCACTCAAGCAAATATTCTACTCGACCCGCGGCAGCCTAGCAGCTTCCTGTACAGAGTCAGGGAAAATATAAAGGTAAATAAATAAATTAATGTAAGGAATAAAAGCTCGCTCACTCACATCTTCGTAAAACGCCAGCTGAGGAACGGGTTCGTCGCATGATGTTTCGCAAAATTCTTTGAAAACCAGGTAACCTTAAAAAAAAAACAATGAAAAAAATGTATTAAAATACATCAGAGGAAATCGAAATATTCTGAATGCATCGTGTTCTGTTCGGTTACAAAGAGTATTCTGCTCCCTCGAGCTAGGAGTAGAGCGTAGGGAAACACACGCCAGCTGAACGATGCGTTACGTTTTAGAAACAAATCGCTTACCTATCCTTTGGTCGAATATTTTGTCGAACTGTACCTCTCCTCTTTCGCTTAAATACTTGTGCATTACATGATAAACACTGGAAATATAAAAGCGAGAAGGCTCTCGATGGAACAAAGCTAAATCCTCAGGTTAACAAACTCAATCCAGGAGATATAAATTAAAAGCGATCGCAATAATCTACGTACGATGGATCAGGTAAGATAATTTTCTTGCTTGCACGAGCCGCTGGCGTGGATTTCGATTTTTCCATCGCCATTAGGTAGGAAACATCAGCCAAAACCGCCTCTAAGTCCGCCATCTTGGCAGGGCAGCTTGGTTTATCTTGCAAATTTCGTCTCGGCGATGAACATTTGCGAACCCTTCATTACAATTTACTTGCTTCTCATTGGTGAGAAATAATATCCCACGTGACCATCCATGATGGCGGCCTATTTGATGGCTGCACGGGCAAAAGTCAATTATGGCTTTTCGTGTCTTTCTTTCCTGACGTTATCTCTTCTGTGTTTTAATCTACTCGAATTCAGTATCTGGAACAATTGGAGTTTTTAGCAAAAAGATCAATCGGAGACCTCGGCGGCTGTAGAAATTTCACATTTCTTTTGTACCGACAGACAAACGTTGACAACGTAAACGTAGACACGAACGAGTGGGCTTTGAAAAACTCTTCAAATGTTTGTTTTTGCGATATTGGCTTTAAACGCACGAATAATTTATAACCGAGATATTGGCTTTAAAGTCTTCGTTATAACTTGAATGTCGTGACATCTTTGCTGGAATGCTTTAATATTCAAACAACTCATGATTAAACGGCACACTTTAAAAAAGTCTTGGAAGGTGTTATCCGTAAGTGGGACACAAACCTTTTGGTGTTATGTTTCTTTGGATGGTATAAAGTTTTATTTTTCTTGTAAAATTAGTTGATATTAGCTATCAGTTAATATTTTTCCAAGGGCACGCACAAACTGGGTCAAGTTTAAAACATGGATAATTAAACGAAAGGCGTGCAATGTCTAATTATTTCCCTTTTCGAGCACAATATCCGTCGCAAACACGTCTTGAAACTCGTTTTCACGGTCAGATTGACAAAGTTTCAATGTGAACTTTCAGGCCCCTCAAAATGACCTCATATCAGTACAAACCTCGCTTAGCAACGGAGCCTGTAACATTCCTTTCTTTTTAAACTCGAGTTCTTTAATTAAGTTTACAGAGGCATAATAAAATATTAATTATTGACACCGATCGAGATTGTCGTATAGAAACGCCGAGTTCCGCAATGCTTCAGTGCATAAAGCTCGCACGTAGTCCCTATACGTCAGAGGACGTATCTCGTTTAAAGTTTGTTGACCCCCTTTGATAGACGTATGCCATTCACATATGACGCGTTTCAATTTATTTTCTATCAGTACTCGGGTGACTCAATGCACTTTGTCAATATTTACCTTCGTGTTTATTATTCACTTTCTGTGCTTTCTTCGTGCTCACTGAATCGATAAGACAATACTTGAAATTGTAGCTTTCTTGACTTACTTTGACGTAATGATTTGGTAGTTTTACAAATTTAAAAGGGTCGCTATTAGCATAGAAACTCGTTGGTGCAATTTAGCCTGCCACTTCGTAGCCAACACGAACGAATTCCGATCCAAACTTTTATTTAATTTAGTGTCATTTCAATCAATTAAGCCACAGCAGTGATTAATACATTTAATTCTTTCTTAGAATATTGATAAGTTGTCAAGCAGTTGATAGGGGGGCAAATTACGACAGTTCAGAGTCTTGTAATACTGAGATATCGCTGGTTGTTCAGTGGTCGGCATGCATATGAAGAAATTACAAAAGAATGAAGTTCCCGTTGAAGCTAGCATCTCGGTTCACTCCTCTGTAACAGACCTAGAAAAATCCCGACCTAGCCCCCCGAGTGCTTTTCCTTCTCTGGTAAATTGAAGAACTCCCTGGCCCTATTCCCGTTAGTTTTTGCGTAGATAACCCGCGTCGAAAAAGCATCCCACTCAGATCTTGATCTACATCTATGGTAGTTGCTTCACGGTACAAAAACTGGAGTTGAGTACAATCAAACAGGTTTTCACCTCGTCCTGTTTACTTTAGTCAGGGAACACGTCTCTATTATAGTTTTCGAAAGGCAAAACTTGAGTTCTTCATCTAGCAACGCATACTGTATTATGAAATTACAATAGATAATTGATCATTATTCCATATAGGTAATTTAATTATTTCCAGTGCAATTTGGACTTTATAAACAGAATTCAAGTTTTCAAAGTCTAATAGAATTATATACTGTAAACTTCCGAAAGTAACGACTCGCATTAATTTCGAAGTTTGCAGCCTTTGGAGCTGGTTACTCTTTGGGGGTCGTTACGTTTGGAGGGTCAGTTACTTTCGAGGAGCAAACAACTAAAGTACAACCGGGCTCTTCCTCCACTTTAAATCTAAATTACATTTGTACTGCCACATGGGTGAGCTTTTCATGTCTAGACCGCCATGTTATCACTGGTTGACAGGAAAGCTATACAGATGCCATAAACGTTTTTAAAAGAAAATGAGATTTCTCTTGACTGTTTGTCCCTCATGGCACACTGCTACCTAGTTTGGTGTTAGATTATTTCAGTGCGCTTTCGAGTTTTGAATTTTAATTTGATCGAAGAAATGTTCCTTTAAAAATACGCTCCTGTTGAAAATGATATTAATTTGTATCAAAGTTTCCTATAGTACGCTCCTGCTACTTGATGAAAATTCTAGGGTTTTGTTTTAATATACACGACGCAACATTAACTCATTATGTGGCACTATCATCATCCAATTTCGAAACGCCGATTTCTTGGTATAAGCGATGCCTTCCCTTGTTAAATTGCAAATCATGTTACCTTACGTAACTTTCACCCATTGATTGGAAAAATAAATATACTTTTAAACCAGGGGAGTTGATAACAGTACTTTGTACTGAAGAGTTATCCTGGAGAAATATTCGATTATTATTATTATTATTATTATTATTATTATTATTATTATTATTATTATTAATCCATGGCCAGAGACTCATATCGTAAAGAGTAAAATCTTCTAAATTGCACCAATTGTTGGCTGACGGATAAATAAAACAATTAAAGTTATGTAGTTTTGTAAGCCAGGAAACTGCAGTTGCTTCCGGTCAACAGACCAGGAAATGTTGATTTATTGTTTAAGAAGACACGCTGATGACAATCGATTAACTATGCATTAAATACGGTCTTTATTTGTTTATTTGTCTAGTCATAATACGTACCAATTCACGAGTCGCTAACCGCCATTTGAAGTGGTAAAGTAAAACGAAACAAATATAGTGTCGTTTGCGGATTGAAAGAATGAAATCAATCCTTTTCATGCATTAAACGAGCTACGTCACAGTCTGGGCATCTTGAGAGTCCGTTGCCAGTTAGACTGCAAAACAGTCGTTTTCGAAAGGCGCGAAGCGCCGTAAGCGCGATTGCATTTTTTTGCAGTCTAGTTGCCGTTTTCAATCCATGCATGTTTATCTTCTCCACCCTCACTCTTGTTCCTTTATGGGTTATTATTATCTCTTAAGTGTTTTCACTCTGATTAAACTATTATTTTCAAGTTTCCTTCAAGGTAAAAATTATTTTGTTCATGACCAAAATACCTCGATGTCGAGACATCTCCGGTAAGCACGTATGACCGATCGACATAATGACGTGACACTGCCGGCAGCCTGTAAATTGCCCTTGTAGCTTTAAACTGCGGTTTGTGGGGGCGTGAAACTGCACTACTATTATGTGTCTGCACGTCAGGTAGGCCTGCGAAAACGTGGACAGGGTTTGGCGAGCTAACACGGAGTAGGGCTAAGGCTTATTTGAAAAACCATGCATACAACTAAAGAAAGACCAAAATGCAACTGAGATATGGCCTAGACCTTAACTAACAATTACTGTAAGTAGCGTAAGTGTTTGTTTGTGAATAGAATTGCATAAATAAAAAAAAAAATAATTAAATAAAAAATCCCTAGCAATTAAACAATATGGAAGATGATCGTAAATAATAAACTGAACTACCTCACTTTCGACTAACAACTAAGGAATGTCATCACATACATACATACATACATACATACA